>JAAGKN010000897.1_pt1 | contig 73884 bp, 58 predicted proteins | sample 6206371 | NCBI WGS metagenome assembly JAAGKN01 (sample SAMN11533720, study PRJNA540317) | gut metagenome | isolation source: fecal pellets from male and female animal of same cohort | host: Peromyscus leucopus | place: USA:CA | collected 2017 | reverse complement strand
ACTATTTATAGTTTGTCACCTCCTGTCTTCCTGGAAATTGTAGTATACTATTATTATAGATTGGATAGCGGGGATTTTCAATTTGAAAGAAGTTAGAGAGAAAAAGAAAAGGAATATCTAAGAAGTATTTCATGAAATATTTCATGAAATAATTAAATTTAAGGTGAAAAGTTGATTATGATATGGTAAAATAGTGAACGTAAATATATTCAGAGAAAAGAGATGACAGGGTGGGCACATAATGATATCTATTAGAAATAATATGCTGGCAATGAATGCTGACAGAAATTTCCGGATAAATAGTCAGAAAGGCGCCAGAACAACAGAGAAATTATCTTCCGGATACCGAATTAACAGGGCGGCTGACGATGCAGCCGGACTGGCTATTTCCGAGAAAATGAGAAGACAGATTCGCGGACTTACGCAGGCGACAGCGAATGCGCGGGACGGCGTTTCTTTTGTGCAGACTGCAGATGGTGCAATGGAAGAAGTGCATGCCATCTTACAACGCATGAACGAACTGTCGATTAAATCTCTTAATGACACGCTTAGCGAGAGTGACCGTGCCGCATTAGATGCCGAACTTGATCAGCTTCGTACGGAAATAGACCGAATCGACCGGGAAACGGAATTTAATGAACAGCCTGTGTTTGAAGAGCATGAGCCTTCTTATTATCAGCTTATAGGCAACAGGAAATGGAACGATAATCAGGAACATACGATTACGGCGTCTTCCAATGAATTGAATATACATCTTCCCGCAGGGTATTCTCCCTGTGATTACACGATTACGGTTCCGCCGGGTGTATATACGACGCAGGAATTGATTGATGAAATTGATGATGCGTTAGAGAGAATGTCCCCGGCGAATCCGGGATTTGTATTTGAATATACAGATCAAGGATATTGTAAATTGAATTTTGAAAGCGTTAAAGGCCTTCCTACGGATATTTCATCGGTAGATGGTGCGCTTTCTTATCTTCTCTATGACAACTACAGCGGTAGCTCGTCCGTCAGTCTGCTTGGAACAACTGTATTTGACGTTACTCAGCCCTTACATATTACTGCAGGCAAAAATGATGAGCTGGGATTCTATATCGAAGGCAAGGACAGTTCGAATTATGTGTCCATGAAGATTCCGGCCGGCGCATATACACGCACCGAAATGATCGATTTGATTAATTCCAAACTTGCCGCTGAGCCGGCAGCAGCTGGGGTCAGGGCAAAGGATTATGGTGCTTCGGGTATTCAGATTACGGGCGAAAACGATATCAGTATTACGGGGCTTAAAGGGAATATGTTTAAGATTGAGACTGCCAAGCCTATCTATTCCTCTGTATTTTATGATAACGTGAATTATGGTAATTCCACCGGCGGAACCACAGCATCGATTGTCGGCAATGCATATTATTATTCTCCTACGACTGCCAAATTTGACATAACTGATGCTAATAATACGCTTCGCTTTAAATTGAATGATGCTTCAGATTATACGGAAATAAAGCTATCCAATAATGAATATACGCTTTCCGGACTTGTTACTGAAATCAATACACAATTGAAGGCTCAGGGACTTGAGGCTCAGGCCAGTTCTTACAGTTCATATTATTTAAGGCTTTCAAGCACAGTGCAAGGCAGCAAGAGCCAGCTTTTGTTTGATACCACGCCGGGGTCAGTTTATGCCAATACTTATAATACGCTGTTTCTTGACACAAAGTATCTTCCCGACACGTCAACAAAATACAATGCGTTGCTTACGGGATATGCAAATCTGAGCAAAGGAATTACGATAGATGGCGGCGAATCTTTCACTTTTAATGTTGATAATGATCAGTATACGATCAGCAATATTGGCGGAACTTATCAGAATAACAGCCAGTTAGTCACAAAACTAAACAGCTATATACAGAGTGAACCGTCCTGTTCGGCAATAAAAGACAAAATAAAGTTTGTTACGTCGGGGAACGGAATTGCCATCAATACATCAGATGACGGAATACAGAGAATTTATTTTGAATCTGCGAACAAGAATAATACATATAATAAGCTGTTCGTAGGTGAAAGAACTGATGTGAATTATGGGAATTATACATATAAGAATGGCAGCGTGGAACGTCCGCAGGGTGCGACACTGCCCAAGATAGAACCGGCGACAGCTTCCCTTACGGTCCCAAAAGATCAGATTTCCAAACCAATCACCATCGATGGAAACAGCAATAAGATTACACTGTCAATTCAAGGACGGACTGAGGAAATAGTGTTAAAGAACGGGACATACAGCAATGCTGCAAGTCTTGTTGAGGAGATCAAAGCAAAGATTAAAGGCAGCAGCAGTGAATATCTGAAGACGGTAAGCGTGGACTTTGACAGCAGTACGGGCAAAATCCTTTTTACATCAACTCCGCCGCCAACCACGGCAGACTGCACATGGAGTATGGGTATTCCATGGAGTTCTTATGAATCTGTTTCCGGCAGCTATGCATGGAAAGCAATTCTGGGTACAACAACAAGCTCCGTAACGCCATATGAAAGACCGGCGAGTAAGCCGTCTCTGACAACACATGACCCCATTGCTGAGAGCAATACGCTGAATAGTGGAAATAATGAATTGACGCTCGATGCGGGAGATGGTCCGGTTACCATTCATATTGCTGCGGGAACATACAATACCAAGGATGCGCTGAAGGCAGCCGTGCAGCAGGCAATTGACAATTCTGCGCTGCAAGGCAAAATCCTGGCGGACGTTACAAACGACGGCAAATTGAAACTCTCCACTATGGGTAGCAAATTAAGTGCGTCCGGCAGTTTTTATAAGGCGGTTATCCTCTCCAAAAGAACGGCGGCTAATTATCAAAGTTATACGCCTGCAGGAGCATATAATAACAGTGATTATACGCCGGCATATATCATAGGGCGTAAAGACCTGACGGCAGAACCGGTTGAAATTGTTGCCGGTGCCAATGATATGCTTACATTTGATTTTGCACATAAAGGTGGAAGCAATCCTTTTGACATCACGATGGATGTGACGATCCCCGAAGGAAAATACAGCGGCAACGAGCTTGCGGCGATTCTGCAGACGAAAATACAGGATAAGTTTGATGAGGAAGGGCTTGTAGATTTTGAGGTGAAAGTTTCGATTGGCGGATATTCCACCGGCGTTGTCGGTGCAAATGATGATACGGCTTTGCAGATTGTTGTCAACAGAAAATCAGGTCGGGAACTGGACAAAGGGGAATATGTTCTGGACGGCGTACGGGGAAGCGCAGCGAGCTTTATATTCTACAAGACGACGGATACACCCAAAAAGACTTATATAACCGGGACAAAGGACATTACCGATGGCATTACTTTCAAACCCGGTCAGAATGTGCTTACGCTTACGGCAGATTCCACACCGTATCAGTATACATTTCCCGAGAATACCAGCTATACCGCGGAAGAAATTGTTCAATTGTTAAATGATAAGTTTGCCAATGGTGATGATAATGGAAATGCTGCACCGCTTGAGGCATCGATAGAGAACGGAGCTTTAAAAATATCCCATCAGGTGGTGGGCTCCCATACTATAACCGATGTAGGCGGTGGTGCAAGGAATGCGCTCTTTTTTGAAGAAGGAGGGAGAGATGGGCGCAAACCGATGACGATTCTGGTCGGAGCCGAAACGGAGGACATTATAGAAATACCACGTGTACGCGTCGGAACCTGTGCACTTGGGATCAATTCCATTACGCTCAGCAGACCAAAGTATGCTGAGAAGGCGGTTAAGCGGATCAAAGAGGCAATTAATCAGCTGAGCTCTAAGCGAAGTGTTTACGGGGCAATACAGAATCGCTTAGAACATACGATCAATAATAACAATAATGTGATCGAGAATACACAGGCGAGTGAATCGGCTATCCGAGATGCTGATGTTGCGGAACAGATGATGGAATTTTCAATAAATAATATCTTGAAGCAGACATCAGTGGCGATGATCACGCAGGCGAATCAGATGCCGCAGATGGTGATGCAGCTATTAAGGTAGCCAGAGGATGATATTATAATGAGTTCTTTAAATCAAGTTAATATATTTCTGCCATTTGCCGATATATATATGGACAGTAGAAGTAGGAAGCAAGGATTGCGGTAGACATTGCACGGAGGCAGGAAATGTAAGGAAATGGTCTGTTGCTGCGTGTTTATGCAGTGACAGGCCTTTTAAGTATATGGTATGATGAATCGGAAGATCGATTAATGGAGGTATGTTTTGTATTGGGAAGGTGGAAAGTATGAAGATACATCATTTGACTGACGATGAGTTACGGCAGGTACAGATGATTCAGTTAGAGATGCTCAAAGAAGTGGATAGAATCTGCAACCTCTGTGGAATTCACTATAATATCATAGCCGGAACACTGCTCGGCGCCGTACGGCATAAAGGATATATTCCGTGGGACGATGATGCAGATGTCGCATTTTTGAGAGATGAGTATGAAAAATTTCGGATTGCCTGTAAGACAGAATTGGATCACAGCAGATTCTATTTTCAAGATCATAGAAATACAACGGGATATCGCTGGGGCTACGGTAAACTGAGAAGAAAAGGAACCGTGTTCCTGCGAGAGAATCAAGAGCATATGCCTTATGAACAAGGAATTTTTATTGATATATTTCCGTTGGATTCCGTTTCTGATAATAAGATGATAAGGACATGGCAGAATTTCCACTGTTACTGCATACGGAAAATGATGTGGGCTCCGGTCGGAAAAATTGTTTCAAAAAGTCGGTTTTTGAAAAGCTGGTATAGATTTCTGGATTCTATTCCGGCGGATATTTTATATAAACATTATGATCGATATGTGTGCCGGCAAAACAGAAAAAAAACAAAATGGGTGCGTATACTGACTTTTCCGACACCTAACAAAGAGTACGGGTATTTACGGAAGTGGTATGAAAATAGCGACAAAATATTATTTGAAGATGATGTATTCTGGGGAATTAAAGATTATGATGCCTATCTGACATTCAAATTCGGTGATTATATGAAGATGCCGCCGATAGAAATGCGGAAAGTGCACCCGGTAACGAAATTGCAGTGTCTATAGGAAATGCAGATAGGATATAATGGCGGAAAGGTAAGGAAGAAAACGCGCATGAAGAAGGTCATTACATATGGTTCATTTGATTTATTTCATGAAGGTCATTATCGATTATTGCAACGGGCAAAAGCATTGGGAGATTATCTGATCGTTGGTGTGACGACAGAACATTATGACGAATCAAGGGGGAAAATGAATGTAGTAGATTCCCTGATGGATCGTATCGAAAACGTGAAGAAGACCGGTTTTGTGGATGAAATTATTATAGAAGACCACGTGGGACAAAAAATTGAAGACATTATGAAATATAAGATTGACATTTTTACTGTCGGTTCTGATTGGACAGGGGTCTTTGATTATTTGAAAAACTATTGCGAAGTTGTTTATCTGGAAAGAACAAAAGATATCTCCAGTACGATGCTGCGTGCAAAGAAATATAATATTATCCGTCTGGGTATCATCGGAACCGGAAGAATTGCAGCGCGAATGGTACCTGAGGTGAAGTATGTAAGCGGGATCAATATCGATGCAGTTTATAATCCGCATATAGAAAGCGCCAGAAGATTTGCGGAACAATTTGAAATGAATAAGTATACGGACGATCTGGAGGAGTTTTATGCGGAAATAGATGCCGTATATATTGCCTCTCCACATCAGACGCACTATGAGTATATCAAAAGTGCTCTTTTGCATCGAAAGCATGTTTTGTGCGAAAAACCTATGGTTTTAAAGAAAGAACAGGCAGAAGAAGTATTCCGGCTGGCAGAACAAAATAAAGTTATCCTGATGGAAGCGATTAAAACGGCATATTGCCCTGGATTTAATCAGTTATTGTCTATTGTGCGAAGCGGTGCGATTGGCAGTGTATGTGATGTGGAAGCATGTTTTACGAAACTGGAAAATCCTCTGAGTCGGGAACTGACGGATACGGCTTATGGGGGGAGCTTTACGGAATTAGGAAGTTATACCGTATTACCGATTTTAAAGATTTTGGGAAAAGATTTTCAGGAATTAGAATTTAAAATACAAAAGGCGTCCAATGGGTTAGATATTTATACAAAAGCCTATTTTACATATGAGAAAGCTCTGGCAACTTCCAAGAACGGACTTGGAGTGAAATCGGAGGGACAGCTCATCATCTCAGGTACAAGAGGCTATATTATCGCAGATGCACCGTGGTGGAAGACAACATCTTTTGAGGTTCGGTATGAAGATAGTAGCCAGAATGAGAAATACTTTTCCAAATTTCTGTCGGATGGCTTACGGTATGAAATAGGGGATTTTGTGTCCGGGATCAATGGTTTTGAAGAAAAAAAGTTTAAATTGACTAAGGGAGAGAGTATTGCGCTGGCAGGAATTATGGAAACATTTATGGAATTGAGACAAAAGGAGTGCAACCAATAGAAAAGAACTATGACAAGAGGGAACTGATGGAGAATAAACTTAATTCAGCTCAATTGATACAATTGGCAGCGAAGCAGAAAATCGTGATATACGGAGCCGGGCATATAGCCAGGAAATTGCTAAAGGTTCTTAAATTATATCATTATGATGAAAATGTTTTATGCTTTATTGTTTCCGATCCGGAGCAGAATGAGAAGACAATAGAAGGAATACCGGTTAAAACGATAGAATGGCTGGTTGAGAATAAAAATATACTTGTATACGTGGCTGTGCATGAATCATTATGGGATGAGATTGCAGATGCTTTACAGACTATTGGGGTTTCACGTTATATATGGATTTATCCCTATTTGTATGAATTGATGCTTGGACTGCCTGTTAAAACCAATATAAAAGTTGATTTAAAAGATATTATCCGGACTTGTGAAGACGATTATAGATTGGCAATACGCTATGCAGCCATTGAACAGTACCTTGGTAAAAATGAAGTCGGGTTTGATCTGTATAAAAGAGCGCAGGCATTGCACAGCACTCCGGAGACAGCAAAAGAGCGTTTGACAGCATTTTGTCTGTTGATTGAAAAATGGCAGAAGAACGGATATGATGAGCAAAGCAGGATTGCTATAAATATGGACTATGAAATTATAGATGGATGTCATCGAGTGGCATTGGCGCAATATTTTAAGCAGAAGCAGATTATCTGTGATGTCTTTGAAAATCATATCAGTGCAGCAGAACTTCATGGGGAGAATGTCATGCTTACTGATAGAGTTTTGATGGCGGCTGGGTTTAGCGCTGATGAGATGAAATACCTAAGTGAGATCAATAGAGTAATTAAGGACGGAAAATAGTATGAGTCGGGAAAAAGATGGCATTGTGCCGGTCAGTATTATAATACCAGTTTATAATGTTCGGGAATGGCTTGATGAATGTATGGAATCTGTTGTAAATCAGACGTTTTCCAATTTTGAGATAATATTGGTGGATGATGGTTCTACAGATGGCTCTGATGTTAAGTGCCGGGAGTGGATGGAAAAGGATGATCGTATTGTTTTGATTTCCAAATCGAATGAAGGTCTTTCCAAAGCCAGAAATGACGGTGTGAAAGCGGCAAAAGGCAGTTGTATTATGTTTTTAGACTCAGACGATTGGATTGACAGTCATTGTCTGGAAAAAATGTATACAAAAATGACAGAGACAGGCGCGGATATTGTAGAATGTGATGTTTACAGATACAATGATCAAACCGGTGAAATGACATACCGCGTTTGCTATGGAAATATGGGAAGAGATTATACTTTGGAAGAACGTATGAAATATGGCTACACCGCTATATGGAAATGTATGTTCAGAAAGGAACTTTTCATAGAGCATGAAGTTTTATTTCCTGATTGTCATAGTCCGGCAAGAGCTGTATATGCATTATTATTAGCGTTAAGTAAACGGGTTGAAAATATCCATGAAGCATTATATTATTACCGGAGATTTCGCAGCGGCTCTCTATCAGAAGTGCCTCGGATTAATCAAGGGGATGAAAATGCAATTGGTGTATTGGCTATGGATAATCTTCTGCAAGGATTTGAGCGATGCGGACTATATCAGCAATACGAGAAAGTGCTTCAGGAAATCGTCAAAGTAAAACTTTCAGATTTACTGGCAGGCATGTTTTATAGAAGAGAAAAGGAAGAATTCCGGCAACTTACGGAAAAGTACTATTCTTTTATTGCACAGCGTTTTCCTAAAGCGCCGGATCATAGATATATTACCCTTGGCGGATATAATTTAAATCGTATTTTATGGCATATGAATCTATTGCATGATCCGTATTGCCGTTTTAATTTTTCCAGCATTATCGCTTTGATGAATCCTGTATGTGGTGAACTGATATGTAAGCACAAGAATCGCTATAGGGAGATTATGCTGGAGAGAGAATTAAAAAATCAGTTTTGGGATATTTTGCGTGAAGTTGATCCGAAATACATTTTTATAGATTTTATTGAGGAAAGATTTGATATGGTTGCATTTCGTGGCGGATATTTAACAAAAAGTGACGCCTTGGATGGGGCTGAAGTTATGATGGAAGGCGCGGAGATTATTCCAAGAGACGGGGAAACATGTGGCAAATTATGGCGGGAAAGCTGTCTTCGTTTTATTGACAGATTTAAGACGCAGTATCCGTCAATACAGATCGTTCTTATCAAAAATTATTTAAGCGAGAAGGTCGGAGATATATATTGCCAAAATAATTATGAAAATCTGGAAGAGATCCGTAAAACGAATGCTGTTTTAATGGAGTATTATCGTTTCTTTGAAAATAATTGTGACAGGATACGCGTGATCGAAGCATCGGAGTGCAGCTATTATTATACGGACAAACAGTATGAATATGGCGCGATTCCTTCTCACTTGAATGAAATAGTGAATGACAGTATAGCGAAAAAAATAGAAAAGGTGATTGGTTTATGAGGCAGATATTAGAGACGCAATATGAAAAATTATTTGAAACATATCATTTTGAGAAACCAATAAATGCCCATAAGGTTAATTCCATTATAAAAGAATCCCTGAAGACTTTTCTAAAAGACAGTAAAAATCCTGCAATTTATTGTAACGGCGGTCATACTAAGATGCTAATGGCAGATTTTATGTATGAGTTGAAAAGCGTAAAGTATATTGTGGATAATTATGCGGATAAGACAGATGACAATGGATTTAAGCTTATAAGAGATGAGGAACTGGAGAATGCCGGAATTGATGCAGTTATTATTTCCTCCTTTAAATTTAAAGATAATATTGTTGAATCTCTGAAAAAGAACCATCCGGGAATCAAATATCTGAATCTATATGAAAAGTTTGCGGAACACGGTATTGATTTACAATCCGATTATTATTACCACAATCATCCGTATCACCATTATCATACGATCAATACGATTCAAAGAAAAATAAAAGACTTAACACAGGCGGATGAACTTGAAAAAGCATACCATGAGTTGATAGAACACTTTATTCATATTAAGGATTTTCGAACAGCAATTCGCCATGCGAAGCGTTTGGAGAAGATCGTGAATACGGAAGAACATAGAAATCTAACGGCAGACTTAGAGGCGCTTTACGAAAATCAGAAAACCGCAGTATCAAAGATTTCGGATAACAATGTGTTGATGATGTGCATTGATGGATTGAGATATCAGGATTTATCCGAACGATATATGCCTAAATTAGCGGAAGAATTTGACCAAAAAGCTTTTGTATTTGAGAATGCTTATTCTTTTTCCACATCCACATACGAAAGCCTTATACCGGTGTATAGTGAAAATGATGATCTGAGAACGGAATATTATAGCAGTAATACAATTTCCGAAGAAAAATGCCGTTTTATCAAAGAGGCAAAGAAGCAGAACCGCCGGATATTTTTTTATGCGGATCTGGATACTTATGTAGACAGTAATGAAATCAGATACAGCGGTGTGTTTCAAACGGCATCAGAGAAAATATGGAATTTCATTTTGGATGCGCAGGGAGAAAAAAACGGTTTGTTTTATATCCATATTTTATATGAAAGTCATTTTTCTTTTTCAAATCCCTATACAGAAGATAAATTGATTTCTGAGGGGACGGCAATGTTATTCGATTTCCTTCCGCAGAAGGGCGGGAAACTCCGTACAGATTACCGGAAACAGCATATAGATTCTCTGCGCTATCTGGATGATATTCTGACGCCGATGTTTACTTTGCTCAATTGCAGAATGTTGGCATATGCGGATCATGGAAATCTGATCTTAGAGCAAACGTGTCATGTCAGGGACATTCACGAAACAAAATTTACCTGCGCAGAGGAATGGATTCGTATTCCCTATGTCATTCGTTCCCCTGAGATGGGAGTAGGAAGGAGCAGAGAACTTACTTCCCTTATGTCTTTGAATGATATTGTTATTTGCCTGCTGAAACATAAACCGTATATTGTGCCGGAAAAATCATTTGTTAAAATAGCAAGATCAGAATTATATAATCCGGATTTTCGGTATTTATACAAAGAAATCGGGAAAGAACAATGTCTTTTGGCTTTTGAATCCTTTGTATTTGCAACAGGCTATAAGTTATTGATCTATGCCAATGGAATTACTGAACTTTTCCGAATAGAAAATGATGAAAAATGCAGTAATAATTCAGTGTTACGGGAATTATTTAATGAGATCAAAGATGATATTACGGTATGTGATAGTGAAAGAATAAAGGTAAATTGAAGTGAAGAAACTTTTTTTTATTATCAATTGTTATTCTAAGGGCGGCGGGGCAGAAGCGCTGCTTACAGAGATTGTGAATCACCTTAATCCGCAGAAGTACGAAATTGGTATTATGGAAATTATACATGATACGATAAAAACAGAACCTGTGAATAGTAATATAAAGCTCTATCCGTATTATGTGAAAGCAGACGACCCCGAGCGGAAGGCGAAGATGTATTTTGTCTATCATGAATGGGATAAGGTAATTAATGAGTATATTCCATCGGATTATGATTTGTATATATCCTTTAATTATTTGAAACCGACTTTTCTTCTGCCGCCGAATAAAAAAACAATTTCGTGGATGCATGGAGACGTATACGAACTTGCCCGGGCGGATAAGACCGAAGAAAGAGCCTTGCAGGAAGAAGCATTCTGCAAAGTGGATAAAATAGTATCCATTAGTGATATTACAACCCAGTCTTTACTGGATTTATTTCCGAATCATAAAGATAAAATAGAAATTATTTGTAATGGAATTGATGTTGAGGAAGTAAAGAAAAAAGCAAAAGAATTTACCGAAATTCAATTGCAGCATCCGGCATTATTATCTGTCGGAAGATTGGACGAGAACAAGAATCCATTGAGACTGCTGGACATATTTGAGAAGGTGTATCATGAAAATGATATGGTACATTTATATTATCTTGGATATGGCGACCTGGAAGAAGAAGTAAGGAAGAGGGCAAAAGAAAAAGGAATTGAAAAGAATGTACATTTGCTTGGATATCATGATAATCCGTTTCCGATTATTGCGCAGTGTGATATAAGCTGTATGTTTTCTCATTCGGAAGGTTTTCCGATGGCACTGCTGGAGAGCGTGGCGCTTGATAAACCATTTGTTTCTTCCATTATTGGAGGAGCAAGGATTCTGGCAAATGAGCAGCGTTGCGGCAGGACGGTGGAGATGGATGAGGAAGCGGCGGCTGCGATATTGGAGTTACTTCATGCAGACAGACAGCAGATGACGGCGGAGTGCCGCGAATCCATTAAAAGGTTTGAATTAGATGTGTATATTCGCCGAATTGAAAAATTATTCGATGAAATGTTGGAGAAATAGTACTCGGTTATATTTGAGATATCCATGCCAGGGGAGAATTATAGATGTATACCTTAGAAAAGTTTATACACCATGTAGAGGCAAGTGAAGGGCTTATTTGTTATGGTACCGGTAAGCGCTTCAGAACATTTGAGGAGTGCTTTCGTGGAACATCGGTATTAGATAAGGTGATGTTTTGTGTAGATAAAAATGGGAACTTACAAGGAACAAACATTAATTTACAAAATCGTGAGGTTGCTATATACCCTGTCAGTAAACTGAGTGAGATAAAAGGAAAGAATATAGTTTTACTTATTACAAATCTACGTTATGACGAGGTAATAGCAGAATTATCAGAGAAAAACCTGCTTCAAAATATAGATTATTATTGTTTTACCCATTTACACGGCATGATTTTAGAAGATAAAGCAATGAGTAAAAAAATTCCAACGGACTGCCGCCTTACCAAAGAAGCTGTTATTCCGAAGGTGATTCATTATTGCTGGTTTAGTCATAATCCAATACCCGATAAATATAAAAAGTGGATGGAAAGCTGGCATAAATACTGTCCCGATTATGAAATAAAAGAGTGGAATGAGGATAATTATGATATCACTAAGAATGCTTATATGTACGAAGCATACCAAAATCAAAAATGGGGTTTTGTACCTGATTATGCCAGATTAGATATTATCTATGAACACGGAGGAATCTATTTAGATACGGATGTTGAATTAGTTCAGAATCTGGATGATATGTTATATCAGAAGGGATTTGCAGGGTTTGAACGGGAAAATTCGGTGGCGCTCGGTTTGGGGTTTGGGGCAGTCAAGGGTTTGCCAATTATAGGACAAATGCGGGATGCGTATGACGGATTACATTTTGTAAACCGGGATGGCAGTCTGAATATAATAGCGAGTCCGGTATATCAAACCGACTTGCTTTTACAAAAAGGTTTAAAACCGAATGGGGAATACCAGATTGTAGATGATCTGGTTATCTACCCGGAGAAGATGTTCAGCGGTAAATGTCCTTATACAAGAAGGGTCAGGCTGACACCCTATACGAAATCAATTCATCAATATGAAGCTTCCTGGACGGATGATGAGTGGAGAAGGCGCAATGAGCAGTTTGAAGCGGAGATGAACGGGTAAAGTGATGTAATAACAGAAGTGGCTTCATTGGAAACCACTTCTGTAGAAAATATGCTGGGAGAGCGGATATGGGAAGAGTGTATAGAAAGCAGGTTATGGATATATTGAACCTCATGGAGAAGATGCATGGAGAAATTCAAAAAGCGGTTCAACACAGAGAAACGCAGCGTGCATGTCAGTTGATTGTTGAGACGCAGGAATCGGCAATCATGTTGGGGAACAGTGTCGAGGAACGTATAGGAGAAGAAGCCTGTACGGTTAAGGCAATTGAGGAATATTGTGAGTTAGCATATCAATTACATACTGCGTTAGAACGAGGACTCAGATCAGATGTTATCTTGAGAAATTTGCATAGTCAGTGCCAGCAAATCCGTCACAATGCAGAGAAAGAATTGTCGAATCAATATGAAATGGTATTTTTGCCGTATAAGATGTCTATGTGGGACTCTTTGGAGAGCGTATGGAGGGCTGCGGATGCGGATCCGGATTGCGAAGCTTATGTGATACCGATTCCGTACTATGATAAAAATCCTGATGGGACTTTTCGAAGTGAACATTATGAGGGGGAAGAATTTCCTGATGATGTTCCTATTACGCATTATCTGGAATATGATTTTGAAAAAAGACGCCCGGATGTAATTTTTATCCATAATCCATATGACGATCATAATTTTATCACAAGCGTACACCCTTATTTCTACACGGCAAGATTAAAAGAGTATGCGGAGAAGCTGGTATATATACCATATTATGTTTCGGCGGAGCTTAACCCGGACAGTGAGGCGATAATAGAAGAAAAAGCGGGTCTGTCGCTGACGAATGGAGTTCTTCATTCAGATATGGTTTTTTTACAGTCAGAAAATACAAAAAAATTGTTTGTTAATATATTAGAAAAAAATATTCCAGAAATTGACCGTAGCTATTGGGAAAATAAGATATGGGGATTGGGTTCGCCGAAGTTAGATCGGGTGAACCGTGTCATACGTGATGACAGCAGACTTCCGCAGGACTGGCACGACATGATCTATACAGAGTCTGGATCACGGAAAAAAGTAGTATTTTATAATATCAGTATTTCTACACTGTTAAGAAACGATGATATGTTAAATAAGATTAAAGACGTACTGATGTTTTTTAAAAATAATAAAGATACGGTATTATGGTGGCGGCCCCATCCGTTGTATGAGTCTATGTTTGCATCTATGAGACCGGATATGTTATTGGAATATCAACAGATTGTAAATCAATACAAACAGGAGGCGTGGGGGATTTTTGACGATGGTGTTGATTTGCAATGGGCGATTGCAGAAACAGATGCCTATTATGGGGATAAAAGTTCCGTGATACAGTTATTTAAGGAAGCCGGAAAACCTGTTATGATGCAGGATGTTACAGTAAGAACACAGCATGAAATAAAGGCAGAGGATATCCCAATCTGGCCATCGGCTTTTTGTGTGGATGGGGATGATGTGTGGTTTGTGCATGGAAAAATAAATGTTTTAATGCGTTATAATATGAGAGAAAATCATACATATGTGATTGACACAATACCAAACGAAGAGATGTTCCAAGAGTCTTTATATCGTGGTATATATAAATGGGATAATAAGATATTTATGATTCCATGCTGGGCGAGGGAGATTGCAATTTATGATATTGTATATGGGAAATTTATAAAATTACCATTGAAGAATATCGAAAATTATGAGAATCATATTTTGTTTTGTAAAGTATATGCATTTAGAAAATATTTGTATTGTATTCCATATTATTACGAAGCCATTTTGAAAATCGATTTAGAAAGTGACAGTGTGGAATATATACCGATTGCGGAGGGGAAAAAAGGATATATCAGTGATACGACAAGAATAGGAAATGAAATTATTGCTGTCTATTCGGAGACTAATCAAGTATTGTCTTTTAATATGGAAAATGAGATAGTATGTTTCAAGCAATTGGGAAGCTCGACAAGACGTTTTACTAATATAGCAAATATAGGTGATATACTATATTCTTTTGATGAAAATACGCATTCTATTGTAAAAGTATTTGGTGAAAAGTTTACCGAAGAGGCAGAATTTCGGAACGTTACATATGAAGTTGTTAAAATGATGTCAGTTTTTCCTGATATGTTTATGGTTGATTCAGTATATAGTAATGAGATGCAGATTATAGATGCGAGAAATGAAGTGATTTTTCAGGAAGAAAAAAGACCATGTACTCGACGGGGAAAGCTGAATTCAATATATTATTATGGCGTTGAGAATAGTGGTGGCATGAGAAATGATATTTCTTTTTATTTTTCTAAATCGGCATGCTCAATGTATCAATTGAATAGCGGAAAATTAGAAGCACAATTTACAATGATTTTGAATGAAGATGAGTTTAATAAAATAATAAGTTTTGTAGGTAGCACGGAAGATACGGAAACGGATGAAAGTGATATTTATGGGCTTAAAATGTGGATAAAGAAATTGGAAAAGGCGAAAGACAAGCGGGATAAAATACGACATAATTACGGAGAAAAAATATTACAGGTTGTCAAAGTGAATTAATTGTTATTGTCTAGTGACCGGGAGGCGGTATGAGAAAATGAGGATATTATATTATAATAATAGCTGGTTTACTAATATAGGAGAGGCATTTATCGATATAGGAGCGATGCAGCTGTTACAGAAAATATTTCCGGGATGTCAATTGGTCAATGTGAGTAATCAAAATAGAGGATATACGGAGATGGTCTGTAAAAGGGAAAAAAGTGACGATCCGTATAAGCAAGATATGGAAACATTCCGTATGTTTGAATATTATGACGGAGATTATTTTGTTATGTCTGGAATGTTTATAGCGGACGAATTTTTGCAAACGCCTTGGAGTAACGAAATTGTCAAACTGGCGGAACGAGGTGTTAGGGTTATCTTCTTAGGGATGGGACAAGCCCTTTATAGTGAAGGTGAGACTGAAAATTTCAAAAGATATATTGACAAAATACATCCAGCGCTATTTGTATCGCGGGACGATGTGACATATGAAAATTTTAAAGACTGTTGCCCTGCTCTTAAAGGGCTTGATTGCGCCTTTTGGGTTAAGGATGTTTATGATCCACGGGGAGCAGCATACAAGCCCTATAATGTGGTTACATATAACCGTTCTCCGGAGCCTGAAAACTTGAAACAGTTGGATAACATAATTAGGGCATTTCATATGGGATGGTACTTAAAACCAAAGCATCTTAAAGATAATTTGCTTATATCAGATATACCGTATGATTACTTGACATTATATGCAAATGCCAATAGAGTATATACTGATTTAGTTCATGCAACAATATCCGCGCTTCAATACGAAAGATATGTGAAATTCGAGCGTGTTGATAAAAGAGGTTATGCCATTGATGCACTAGAAAACATGCATGTAAATGAAGAAGGATTTTTATATATCAAAGAAACTGATTTAGAGATTCAAAAACAAAATATAGTAGAACAGATAAAAAATGTGCTATAAGACGGGTAGTGTGAAATGGAGAATAAGAAGATGAACAATAAGTGGAAAGAAATATGGAACAAAAAAGAGGGAAACCTTGATAAATTACTTTCTGAAACAGATGAGTTTGCCGTTTATCGCGAATTGAAACGATTAGACGGATATGATGTGAGTGTTAAAGAGGCGGAACTATATTATAGGAATTTTTATGATTCCGCAGTGGGCATGTGGGAGCGCATAAATGATGAGATTGGAGTGGTTTCTGCGTATGAAGTAGGCTGCGGAAGCGGAGCTAATTTATATCTGCTTAAAAATCGAGATATGAAAGTCGGCGGCATTGATTATTCTGTAAATCTAGCGGATATTGCAAGAAAAATGGTGGGAGAAAAATGTATTGAAACGGGCGAAGCGGCAGATATGATGACGGATGAGAAATTTGATGTAGTATTTTCGGACGCTGTCTTTCCGTATTTTTCTGATGAAGCGTATGGTGAGGCAGTTATGGAAAAGATGTATGAAAAAGCCAGGAAAGCGATTATTATTTTAGAAGTATTCGATAAGGCAACAAAAGAGGAATGCGAAAAGCATAGGCGTGCAATGCTGGAGGATTATGACAAAAAATACGCAGGATTGGATAAAATGTTCTATGACAGGGATATGTTCATTCGATTTGCCAAGGAGCACGGATGCAGGATAGAATTCAGTGATGTTAAGAATGAACAATACTGGAATAGTAAATATTTGTTTAACTGTTTTCTATATAAAATTCAGTAAGAGTACGGAGGATATGAGATGCAGGCTATTATTCTGGCTGCCGGAATGGGTAAGAGATTAAAGGAGTTGACCAAAGACAACACGAAATGTATGATCAAAGTCAATGGAGTTACTTTAATAGAGCGGATGCTGCGTCAGATTGAGAAACGGCATCTTTCGAGGATTGTTGTTGTTGTCGGCTATGAAGGTCAGAAGTTGATGGAATATATCAATAGTTTGGGTATCCAGACTCCTGTTGTGTATGTTGAAAATCCTATTTATGATAAAACAAACAATATTTATTCACTTGCATTAGCAAAAGAATTCTTGCGTCAGGACGATACGTTATTGTTAGAGTCGGATCTGATATTCGAGGATTCCGTTATTGATGAATTGATAAGCGATCCCCGGGATACGCTGGCGCTTGTGGATAAGTACGAGAGCTGGATGGATGGAACCTGCATGAAATTAGGGGAAGGAGACCGCATAGAGGCATTTATTTCCGCCAAAAAGTTTCGATATTCTGAGACCGGAAGTTATTTTAAAACGGTTAATATTTATAAATTCAGCAAGGATTTTTCGGAATCCTGTTACATACCGTTTCTTGACGCATACTCCAAAGCTTTAGGGAATAATGAATACTATGAGCAGGTCTTGAAAGTAATAACGATGCTTGATGAGCCGAAAATCCTTGCAAAGCGTCTGCATGGACAGCACTGGTATGAAATTGATGATGTACAGGATTTAAATATTGCGGAATCTTTGTTTGCGTCCAGTGAGGAAGAAAAGGTATCGTTAATGCAGAAACGGTACGGTGGGTATTGGCGCTATCCGCAGATGCTTGACTTTTGTTATCTTGTGAATCCATATTTTCCGCCACAAAAAATGATGGAGGAAATAAAATCAAATTTTGACAGGCTCTTGACACAGTATCCTTCTGGAATGGAAGTGAATTCTCTATTGGCGGCGAAGAACTTCGGCATTCACAGGCAGAATATTCTCGTGGGAAATGGTGCAGCCGAATTAATCAAAGATTTATTGAGTCGTCTGTCCGGAATAACCGGGTTTATCAGACCGACTTTTGAAGAGTATCCGAATCGTTATGCAAAAGAAAACTCCGTATATTTTACGCCGCAAAATGCTGATTTATCATATTCGGCATCTGATTTGATGAACTATTTTGAGGATAAAAAAATTACAAATCTCGTGCTGGTTAATCCGGATAATCCGTCAGGAAATTATATAGCCAAAGAAGGTATTCTACAAATAATTGAATGGACAAGACTGCGCGGAATCCGGTTGGTGCTTGATGAATCTTTTATAGATTTTGCGGACGAGACTGACAGTACTATGATCAGGCAGGAGATTCTGGAGAAGAATTGTCACATGTGTGTGGTGAAAAGTATTTCCAAGTGTTACGGAGTCCCCGGGCTGAGACTTGGGATACTGGCTTCAGGAGATACGGAATTGGTGTCTGATTTGAAAAAGAATGCTGCAATCTGGAATATTAATTCATTTGCAGAATTTTATATGCAGATTGAAGAAAAATACAGAGTAGACTATTTAGCTTCTCTGGAAAAAATAAGAGCAGAACGGGAACGTTTATATAGAGAATTGGTTTCGATTCCGGGGATTCGTCCCATTACATCCCAGGCGAATTTCATTATGGCAGAATTGATGGGTGATATGCATGGAAGCGAACTTACCAGAAAGCTGCTTGTAAAGCATAATCTGCTGATCAAAGATTTGTCTGCCAAAATCAGACCAGGTCAGTATGTGCGTCTTGCGGTACGGAATACAACAGATAATGACATACTGCTTATGGCTTTGAAAGAAGAATTGGGAAAGTAGAACTTTTGAACACACAGAAACTTAGCGGGATGAAAATAAATGAGGAGAGTCTTCCGGTATGAATGATTACGAGAAAAAATATATTATTTTCGGTTGTGGGAAAATAGGAAAAGAGGCGTTGGAATATTTAGGAGAGACTAATGTTTTTTGTTTCGTTGATAATAATGCCAGTCTGAGCGAAGATGAGATTTGTGGGAAAAAGATAATATCGTTTGAAGCGTTAAAGGGTATATGTGACGATTATACGGTAGTAATTGCGACAAAGCTGTCATTCGCATATGAGATCAAAGAACAACTGGAGAATAATAATATTTATGATTATCAGTTATTTGAGTATATGAGGCAAAAACGAAACTATTGGAGGGAAGAATATCAGATTGTAAAGAAACAATTGAATGAATTAAAGGAACAATACAGAGCAGATTCCATTAACATAGAGTTTTATTTAGTTGATGCATTTGAGATCGCGCATTTCAAACCGTTGTATGAATTGTTTCGTATTAACAAAATAAATGCAGTTTTTGTTGCAGAGAATATTTTAAACAATACAACAAATGACTGGTTTGATTATGATGAGGCACTTAGAATTTTGCAGGAAGAAAATCTGGAGTACAGAAGCGAATGTAATGAAAATGCTCAGATTGTTTTTACAACACAATATGCTTCCGTATTGAGAAAATATAAAAACGCAATCAAGATTAATATGACATATGGAATGGCTTTATATAAGGAAGTGTTTGAGTTTTCCAAAGAAGCAATGTATGGATTTGATTATAAATTTGTGCATGGTCAGTTGATGCAGGAAGAGTGTGCCGCGAAGGGAGTCCTGGATAAAGAACATATTAAAATAATGGGATTCCCCAAGCATTATGAATTAATGGGTAAGCGCTTAGACAGAGACAGGATACTCGATGAACTTGGTATAAAAACGGATAAACCGATTATAGGCTATTTTCCTACATGGGATGAAAATTCTTCCATCATGGCATTTGGAAATAGTATAAAACAGCTAAAAAAGGATTTCTATATTGTCACAAAGGCACATCATTGTACATACAGACTTCCGGAAAAGAAACATGAGTTGGAAGTATTATACGATATTTCAGATATTGTTTTAGAAGGAAATTTTTCATTTGAAAAGGCTGCAATGATTGGGGATATTAATTTATGCGATGCAAAATCAGGCGCTGCGCTGGAAACCTGTCTGATAAATAATAAGGCTAAGGCGGTTTTCTTATCGATGCATGAAGAAAAAGAGCATTATTTTATGAGGGAACTTTATGAACTGGCATATGTTGTAGATCAACCCGGACAATTAAGATCAGTAATTACACAGGCTATGGATAAAGATATTTATCAATCTGTTAGAAATGAAAGGATGGACAGATATTTTGATAAATCTATTAATAAATTGGAACTTTGGGGGATATTAAAGGAAATTATTGATACCGCTTTGAAGCAGAAGGAGCAATGTGAATGAAAAAATATATCTTATTTGGTGCCGGAGCATATGCCGAAAAGGCAATTGCCTTACTGGGAAGAGAAGAAATAGAGGTGGTTCTTGATAATGATTCCGCTAAGTGGGGAAGATACATAGCCGGAATTCCCATATGCTCCCCGGAAGAGAAAAAGGAGCTGTTAGCGGATTATCAGATCATTATCGCAGTTTCTCAGAAGTACCAGCAGCAGATTGCGGAACAGTTAAGACAATTGAATGCGAAAAATGTCAGAAGCATTCAGGAAGTACAGACAGAGATTACAAAGAAAAAATTAGAGAATCGCCTGGATTACATTCAAATATATAATAAGGCGATCATGTGGATCAAAAATAATACGATAGATGGACAGGCAATTATCTGCAATACAGATAAGCAAAAAGGCTATCCGGAGGTGACAGGATATTATATTCCGACATTGCTTAGATGGGGGTACCGTGAACTGGCAGTATCCTATGCAAAGTGGTTATGCAGTATCCAGAAGGAAAACGGTTCATGGCATGATACGGATGATAAAGCGCCGTATGTTTTTGATACGGCACAGATATTAAAGGGATTAATAGCTATACGAACGATATATCCACAGGCTGATTCCCATATCATACGAGGATGTGACTGGATAGTAAGCAATATGCAAGAATCCGGTCGGTTGGTCACGCCAACTATGGATGCCTGGGGAGCGGAAGGAATGTGCTCTGAACTCATTCATATGTATTGTCTGTCACCGCTGGTAGAGGCAGCAGAAGCATTTGATCTGCCTCAGTACAAAGAAGCCGCATATAAGATTTTAGAATACTATAAAAAGAATCATTATGAAGAGATCATGAATTTTGGACTGCTGTCTCATTTCTATGCCTATGTCATGGAAGCTTTGCTGGATATGGGCGAAAAGGATATGGCATCAGCGGCGATGGAGAAGATAGCCGGGATACAGAAAGATAACGGCGCTGTTCCGGCTTACCATGATGTGGACTGGGTTTGTTCTACGGGACTCTTCCAACTTGCGCTTGTCTGGTTCCGATTGGGGAATACGGAGAGAGGAAACAGGGCATTTGAGTATGTCTGCAAACTGCAGAATGAATCCGGCGGCTGGTATGGAAGCTACTTATCTGAAAACAACCAAAACGAAGATAATACATATTTCGCGACAAGTGAGATCAGCTGGGCTGTGAAGTATTTTCTGGATGCATTATATTATAAAAATCTGGCGGAATTCAATCAGTGGTCAGATTCTTTTTTGGCAGAAATAGATAAGGGCGATGGCAGATATCAAATTATCAGGGATACAGTATCTTCCGGTAACAGTTTAAGCGGCAAGGCATTGAAAGTGCTAGATGCAGGATGCGGCAAGGGCAGATATTTGAAGAACCTGCTGCAGGATGAGCCGGAGAACAGGTACTATGCGGTAGACCTGTCGGAATCTGTTATGGAATTTATTAAAGAAGAGCAGATAGACAAAAAACAGGGCAGTCTGACTAATATTGATTATCCGGATGATTATTTTGATGTCGTGTATACTTGTGAGGCGCTGGAACATGCAATCGATATTAGAAGCGCCATAAAGGAACTGACCCGTGTTACAAAGGATGGCGGGAAAATAGTCATTATTGATAAAAATAAGGAAGAATTGGGCAGAATGGAGATAGGCGAGTGGGAAGTCTGGTTTGATGCAGACGAATTAAAGAAGACTATGTCTGAGTATTGCTCTTCTGTGACAGTGATTAACAAGATTGAATATGAACATAAGAAAGAGGATAAATTATTTCTGGCTTGGCTAGGAACGGTCTCCAAAGCGCCATGAAGAAAGGGAAAATAAATTATGCCGAAAGTGTCAATCATACTCCCGACTTATAACGGTGAAAAATATTTAGAACAGGCAATTGAAAGTATTTTAGCACAGACATATACGGATTGGGAATTGATACTTGTAAATGACTGTTCTACGGATGCGACTGCCGATATAGTACATCAATATGCTGAGACTGACGATAGGATATATGAAATACATAATACTTGCAATCAAAAACTGCCGATGTCTTTGAATATTGGTTTTGCCGCTGCGCGGGGAGAATATTTAACATGGACATCCGATGATAATCTGTATCTGCCTGATGCGATAGCGGTAATGGTACAGTGTCTGGATGAATATGGAGAAGCAGCCATGGTACGCGCATCCATGGACTTTATTGATGCAAATGGCAAGGTTATAGGTCAATCTGAAACATATACTGATGAAAAGATGTATGCTTTTAATTGTCTTGGAGCATGTTTTATGTACCGGAGAAAGGTACGTGATACAATAGGCGATTACGATACCAGTACATATTGTGCGGAGGATTATGATTACTGGCTGAGAGTATTGCAAAATTTTGGTACGATTATGCCGATTGACCGGATACTATATCAGTACAGGCGACATGAAAACAGTTTATCCGAAACCAAAAGAAAACAGGTCAGAGATCAACTGACAAAATTAAGAGTGCGTTATATAGATAAAATTCTCGATATATATGCAGAAGATAAAGGAGAATTATGCAGGATATATTTTGAAATGTGCAAATCACAATATATGATGCCCGATATTGTGAATAAATTTAAAGAAGCGATCCCCGAGTTGTGTGGCGTGATACCGCTTGCGGAAGATGAAAAGTATATTATATTCGGAGCCGGTGTATATGGAGGAAGAGCGGCTAAAGCACTGGAAGGAAAGGCAGTCTTTTTTGCAGATAATGATTTGTCAAAAGAAGGTGATTATAAAGAAGGTATAGAAATCTTGTCATTTCAAAAAGCAATCAGTATTTCAGAGGGGCACTGTTTTATCATTGCGGTATCAGGACAAAGAATTTATGAAATGATAAAGCAGTTAACGGGGGCAGGGATAAAGAAGTTTTGCGTTTATTAAGATAAAGGAAAGAGTACACTTGCTAAATAGCCCTATTTTCTGATATTGTAATATAGATGTTTTATTTCTTAATCACAATAGAAAGAAGAGAAATCATTATGAACATAGCCCTGATCTTAGCCGGTGGTACAGACCCGAGATTCCAGATGAGCGTTCCAAAACAGTTTGTAAACGTCTTTAACCGTCCGGTTATCGTCTATACGCTGGAAGCATTTCAAAAGCATAAAGATATCGATGCGATCATGGTAGCCTGTCTGGACGGCTGGCAGGAAATGGTAAATGCCTATGCGAAGCAGTTTAACATCGATAAGTTAAAATGGGTGATACCCGGCGGAACTGATGGACAGGCGTCTGCAAGAATGGGTATTCTTGCCCTGCAGGATACCTGCAAGGCAGATGATGTTATCATTCTGCATGATTCGATCAGACCCTTTGTTTCGGAAGAGATTATATCGGACAGTATCCGGGTATGCCGGCTGCACGGAATGGGTGTGGCAGCAGTCAGGACCATGGATACGATCATGAAGACAACTGACGGTCATGTAGGAACGGAAAGTATTTCCCGTTATTCGATCATCCGTATCCAGACGCCGCAGGCGTACCGGATGGACCGTTTGCTCGATATACATAGGAAAGCTGTTACGGCGGGCATCGTAGGCGAAGTAGATACGAACAGCGTCGTTTCTAAGCTGGGAGAACCTGTTTATTTTTCCAAAGGTTCTGATTTAAATTTGAAGATCAACACGGTAGAGGACGTGGAAATGTTCAAGGCATTATACAGAATGCAGCAGGAAGCACGGAAAGAAGAAATATAAATGAAAGCGTAGAGAACATGAATATAGCATTGTTATTGGCGGGCGGAAGCGGCGCAAGGACGGCGCAGGACGTTCCGAAACAATTTTTTAATGTTTATGAGAAGCCTGTTATCATATATACTCTGAAGGCATTTCAGAAACACCCTGATATTGACGGTATTGTAGTTTCCTGTCTGGATGGCTGGCAGGAAATTTTGCGCGTCTATGCAAAAGATGCGGGTATTACGAAATTACAGAAGATTGTCAAGGGCGGAGAGAACGGACAGGCGTCTGCAAGAAACGCACTGAGAGAATTAAAAAATGTTTGTAAAGAAGACGATATAGTTATTATACACGATGCGATACGTCCTCTTGTCTCTGCGGACATTATATCCGACTGTATTGTCAAATGCCGTCAGTACGGTTCGGGACTTGCCTCTATGCGCTGTCAGGAGACGATCATCAGAACACAGGATGGTATCAAAGGCAATGAGGGAATCAGCCGGAGTGATATTATGCGGGTTCAGACGCCCCAGGCTTATCGGTACGGCAGAGTTATGGGCGCACATGAAGAAGCATTACGAAGAGGGATCACAGATGCAGTGTATACGAATACATTGATGCTGGATCTGGGCGAGACACTTTATTTTTCCATGGGCTCCGCCAAAAATATTAAGATCACGACAATGGAAGATGTAGAGATCTTCAAAGCGCTGTATCGTATGGAAAAAGAGGATTGGGTGAAATAGATGCGCAAGTTTCAGCAAAAACAGCTTTTGGACGTCATACAAAGTTTACATGCTCTTCACCAGAAGACCGGGGAGAGTCTGCTGCAAAAAGAGTATCAGACGGCACAGACCCTGCTTTCTGCCTGTCAGGAAGCGGCGATTCAAGTCGGAGAAGCCATTGAGGAGCTGGAAGGAGTTGGAACGGCCGCTGTCGCCTGCTTAGAGCATTATTGCGAGATACTTTATCAGGTAAGTATGCAGTCGGAAGAACTTTCCGCAAAGAAAGCCGCCGCATTGCTTAAGGAGGCTCTGAACAGGGCGGAAGAAGCGGTTCGGGATATGCCAGTAAGAAGAGAGATCGTTTTTCTGCCATATAAGGCAAGTATGTGGGATTCTCTGGAGAGCGTTTATCTGGCGGCAAAAGAAGACCAGGAATGCGATGCTTATGTAGTGCCGATTCCTTATTACGATAAGAGGGCGGACGGAAGCCTGGGAGAAATGCACTATGAGGGCGATGAATATCCGAAAAATATTGAGATTACGCCGTATACAGCATACAATCTTGAACAGAGAAGACCGGATGTCATCTATATCCATAATCCTTATGATGAGTGCAATGTCGTAACTTCTGTGCCAGAACGGTATTACAGCAGGAATTTGAAGAACTATACGGATTGTCTCGTCTATATTCCGTATTTTATTCTGGATGAAATGGAGCCGGATGACCAGACGCGTATCGATAATATGAAGCATTTTTGTTTTCTGCCGGGAATCGTATGGGCGGATAAGGTGATCGTACAGTCCGAGAAGATGCGGCAGATCTATATTAACGAGTATATTAAGGCGGCGCGTGAGAAAGGTCTTTCGGGAGAATATACGGACAGAAAGAAGTTGGAAGAAAAGATACTCGGGATTGGTTCACCGAAGATCGATAAGGTGCGAAACACGGACAAAGCTGATCTGGAGATACCGGATGAGTGGATGAAGATTATAGCAAATCCCGATGGCAGCTATAAAAAAATAGTTTTATACAATACGAGCCTCAACGGGTTATTAGAAAATGATGAACGGATGATAGATAAGATGAAATCTGTTTTTCAAACATTTAAGGAAGAGCGGGAGTCGATCGCACTCCTGTGGAGACCGCATCCGCTTATTTCAACTACGATAAGGACGATGCGCCCTGAACTCTTTAGCATGTATGAAGAACTCGTAAGACAGTATCGGGAAGAAGGCTGGGGAATCTATGATGACAGTGCGGAGATGGACCGCGCCATCATACTCAGCGATGCTTATTACGGAGATATAAGCAGTTTGGTGCCGATCTATCAGGAAACCGGCAAACCGGTGATGATTCAGGATGTAGATATTGTGTGAGAATATTATGAACTCAAAGAAAGGTGCAAATACCGGAATGAGAGAATTATCGCATTTGGAACAATTAGAGGCAGAAGCAATTTATATTATGCGGGAGGTGGCAGCTGAGTGCGAGAAGCCGGTCATGCTTTATTCGATCGGCAAGGACAGTTCTGTCATGCTTCACCTTGCACTCAAAGCCTTTTATCCGGAAAAACCCCCTTTTCCGTTCCTGCATATTGATACGACGTGGAAATTTAAGGAAATGATTACTTTTCGCGATGCCATGGCAGCAAAGCTTGGGATAGAAATGTTGGTGTATACGAATGAAGACGGCGTCAGAGATGGGATCAATCCATTTGATCATGGTTCGGCATACACGGATATCATGAAAACGCAGGCGCTGAAACAGGCTTTGGACAAATACGGCTTTACGGCGGCGTTTGGCGGGGGGAGACGGGATGAGGAAAAGTCCCGGGCAAAAGAGCGGATTTTTTCTTTCCGAAACGCACAACATGCATGGGATCCCAAAAACCAGAGACCGGAAATGTGGAAACTTTATAATACGAAGATCAAAAAGGGAGAATCTATCAGGATATTTCCCTTGTCAAACTGGACGGAAAAAGATATCTGGCAGTATATCCGGCAGGAAAATATAGAGATCGTACCGCTCTATTATGCGAAGGAACGTCCGGTAGTATACCGTGATGGGAATATTATCATGGTGGATGATGACAGGATGAAGTTACGACCGGATGAGAAGATTGAATGGAAAAAAGTGCGGTTTCGGACGCTGGGCTGCTATCCGTTGACCGGAGGCGTGGAATCGAATGCGGATACTCTGGATGCTATTATTGAGGAAACGCTGCAGGCGGTCACTTCGGAAAGAACGAGCCGTGTGATCGACCACGAAGCGGCAGGGAGCATGGAAAGACGTAAGAGAGAGGGATACTTTTAAATGAAAAGTTTACTGAAATTTATAACCTGCGGCAGTGTGGACGACGGGAAATCAACTCTGATCGGACACATGCTTTATGATGCAAAACTGATCTTTGCCGATCAGGAAAAAGCTTTAGAACTAGACAGTAAGATCGGGAGCAGGGAAGGCAAAATCGATTATTCCTTATTGTTAGACGGACTGATGGCGGAGCGTGAGCAGGGCATTACGATCGATGTGGCATACAGATATTTTACGACGGAAAAAAGGAGCTTCATTGTAGCCGATACGCCCGGTCATGAAGAGTATACGAGGAATATGGCGGTGGGCGCATCTTTCGCCGATGCGGCGGTTATTTTGATCGATGCAACGCAGGGGATGCTCGTTCAGACAAGGCGTCATATCAGAATATGTTCCCTGATGGGGATCAGGCATTTTGTTTTTGCCGTGAATAAGATGGATTTAGTGCACTATGATAAGAGTGTTTATGATAAAATCGCGAGGCATGTTAAGAAGTTCGTCAGTGAGTTCGATACAGAAAGCATCAGGCTGATACCGGTTTCTGCTACAGAAGGGGATAATGTCACGAAACCTTCTTCAAAAATGCTGTGGTATCACGGCGAGACCCTGTTGGCATATCTGGAAAATATAGATGTACTTGATCTGTTCGGGACAGAAGAGTTTGTGATGACGGTACAGAGAGTCAGCCGTCCGAATCATGATTTCAGAGGGTTCCAGGGTCAGATCAATGCCGGGGAGATTTCTGTCGGTGATGAACTGATTGTATTGCCTAGTGGTGAACATGCGAAGGCGGTGGACATTTATATTACGGACCGGAAGGCTCAGACAGCGCAGGCGGGACAGCCTGTCACCATTCAGTTAGACAGAGAGATCGATATATCCAGAGGATGCGTTATTTGTAAAAATGCAGGAGTAGAAGTCGCCAACATGTTTACGGCAAGACTGTTCTGGATGGATGATGAAGCATTGGTGCCGGGAAGAAACTACTGGGTAAAACTGGGAACGAAAATGCTTCCCGCATCTGTGATGAATATCAAATATAAAATTGACGTCAATAGCGGAGACCAGCTTCCGGCGGAACAGATTTATAAAAATGAACTGGCGGTATGTGATGTTATGCTGTCAGAGAAGTGTGCGATCGATATGTTTGACAGAAACAGGGATCTGGGCAGCTTTATTTTCATTAACAGGGTTACCAACATGACTTCAGCGTGCGGTACGGTTATGCATACACTGCGTAGATCTAATAATCTCGTATGGCAGGAGACCGATATTACTAAGCAGATTCGTTCAGAGCAAAAGAATCAGACCCCTAGGACGATATGGTTTACAGGGCTGTCCGGTTCGGGCAAATCTACTCTTGCCAACGAGTTGGAAAAAAGACTGGTGGCAATGGGCAGACATACGATGCTTTTAGACGGTGACAATGTCCGCATGGGTCTGAATAAGAATCTGGGATTTACAGAAGCCGACCGTGTGGAAAATATCAGAAGGATAGCAGAAGTCGCCAAACTCATGAATGATGCGGGACTGATCGTCCTGACAGCCTTTATATCTCCCTATCAGAAAGACAGAGAGAATGCAAGACAGATCATAGGCGATGATTTCTTTGAAATATATGTCAGCACGCCGATTGAGGAGTGCGAGAGAAGAGATGTGAAGGGATTATACAGGAAGGCAAGAAGGGGAGAGATTCCCAATTTTACAGGCATATCAAGCCCGTATGAAGTGCCGGAGGCACCGGATATGGAGATCGATACGCAGAAGATGGCGATAGAAGAAGCTGTGGATTCTATTATAGAGAAATTAGAAGAAATGGATAGAAAGATATCATAGACAAATAAAGAGCAGGTCGGAGAAATAGGATAATACGAGGAGTGTGGAATGATGAAAAAGATAAGAGCAAAAATTTGTCTGGCGGCGTTGTCGGCGGCATTATTGTCGGGAAGTATCTTAGGATGCGGAAATACTACAGGTTCATCGGCGAACCAAGACGGCGCGATGGAACTTCTGAATGTTTCTTACGATCCGACACGTGAATTTTATGCGGCATATAACCAATTATTCTATGATCACTGGAAAGAAGAAGGCGGTCAGGAAGTGACTATTACGCAGTCCCACGGTGGCTCCGGCTCTCAGGCGCGTTCGGTGATCGAGGGAAATGAGGCAGATGTGGTGACGCTTGCGCTTGCACATGATGTCACTGCAATCGAAGAGGCAGGTATGATCGATGGCGGCTGGATCGAAGAATTTGAAGATAACAGCGCGCCTTATACGTCCACAATCGTCTTTCTGGTGCGCAAGGGGAATGAAAAAAATATTAAAGACTGGGATGATCTGGTGAGGGAAGGCGTCGAGGTTATTACGCCGAATCCCAAGACTTCCGGTGGAGCATGTTGGAATTTCCTTGCGGCATGGGCTTATCAGCAAAAACAGGACGGTAATGACGAAGAAGCAACCAGAGAATTTATGAAAAAACTGTATCTAAACGTACTTGTACTGGATTCGGGAGCAAGAGGGGCGACAAATACTTTTGTGGAAAATGGACAGGGCGATGTATTGATCGCGTGGGAGAATGAGGCTTATCTGTCTATGAAGGAATATCCGGGAGAGTATGAGATCGTTACACCGAGTGTCAGCATTCTGGCACAGCCTTCCGTAGCGGTGGTAGATGCCAATGTAAAATCGCATGGAACAAAGGAGATCGCAGAGGCTTATCTGCAATATCTTTACAGTGATGAAGCACAGCGATTGGCGGGTGAGCATTATTATCGTCCGTCTGACCCTGAGATTTTACAGGAGTTTGCCGACCAGTTTGACTTGAATATGAATCTTGTGACGATTGATGATTTCGGTGGCTGGGATGAGGCATATAAGATGTATTTTGATGATGGTGCGATTTTTGACCAGATTTATGAGGAATAGAGAGACCTGTGAATAATCGGGGAAGGAAACGTTCGGTTTATGGAACAACAGATCGTAAAAGTAAAAAATAAAAGAGGCGTCAGGGTCATTCCGGGATTTGGACTTACTATGGGCGTGACACTTACGATGCTGGGGACTCTGGTGTTGATTCCGCTTGCGTCTATTTTCATGAGTGCGGCAAAACTCAGTTTTCAGGAATTTGTGGAAGTCGTGACATCCCGCCAGATCGTATCCGGGTATGTTGTCAGTATTTCCTGTGCTTTTTTTGCGGCGCTGATCAATGCCGTATTCGGCGTGATGATTGCATGGGTCTTGGTGAGGTATGATTTTCCCGGCAAAAAGATCATGGACGGGATCATTGAACTGCCTTTTGCCCTGCCGACTGCGGTGGCGGGTATTTCTCTCACCTATTTATATTCGGATAAAGGCTGGATCGGCGCGCTTTTTGATAAGATGGGAGTCAAAATAGCATATACGCGCATCGGCATTACGATAGCCATGATCTTTGTGGGCATTCCTTTTGTGGTCAGAACTGTACAGCCGGTGCTTGAAAAACTGGACAGACAGTACGAGGAGGCCGCCATGATGCTTGGAGCGGGCAGAATATATACCTTTTTCCGGGTTGTTCTGCCGGAATTATTTCCGGCGGCGCTTGCGGGTTTCGGGCTGGCTTTTGCAAGAGGGATCGGAGAGTATGGCAGTGTTGTGTTCATTGCCGGGAATATCCCGTATAAGACACAGATTGCGCCGCTTCTCATTATGACCAAATTAGAGCAGTATAAATATGCGGACGCCACGGCGATCGCACTTGTACTGCTGTTGCTCTCGTTTGTGTTGATGCTTGTTATTAATTCCGTACAGATTTTTATGCAGAGATTCAGTAAAGGTTAGAAGATAGAGGAGAACACTATGGCAGATACGGTAAAACAAGGTTATGAACAGGATATCGTAGGGGACGGCGTCAATTCACTGCAGAAAGTTATAGAGCCGCGTAGAGATGATTCTTCCGGTGCGGTGAAATATATTTTGATCGGTGTTTGTGCGCTGTTTCTGTTTGTTATGCTGGTGCTGCCCTTGATCGTGGTGGTCAGCAATGCATTGAGCGATGGTCTGGCGGCATATAAAGAAGCAGTTCTGGATACTTATACGATCAAGGCGCTAAAACTTACATTGCTGGCTACCATATCGGCGGTAGCGGTCAATACGGTGTTCGGTATTTTTGCTTCTTACCTGTTGTCGAAATTTTATTTCAGGGGGCGGCAGGTTCTGGCGGCGCTCATAGATATTCCCTTTTCCATCTCGCCGGTTATTGCAGGTCTTGTATTTATCCTGACTTTCGGGAATATTGGCTGGATGGGAGATTTTCTGAAAGCCCATGCTATTAAAATCGTTTTTGCGGTACCGGGCGTTATTCTGGCGACGGTTTTTGTTACCTTTCCATTTGTTTTCCGGGAACTTTTCCCGGTATTAAATGCACAGGGGAAAGATGAAGAAGAGGCAGCCGCACTGATGGGAGCCAGTGGATTTACCATTTTCCGAAAGATCACGTTTCCTCACATTAAATGGGCGCTTCTATATGGTATTGTTCTGTGCGCTGCTCGCGCGATGGGGGAATTTGGAGCGGTGTCCGTCATATCCGGTCATTTGCGGGGGAAGACAAATACCCTGCCGCTTCATGTGGAAATTCTTTATAATGAATTTAATACGACCGCCGCATTCGCGGTATCGTCTATACTGGTGATACTGGCGGTGCTCATATTGATCGTAAGAAGCATTGTAGGGCGTAAAAGACAGTGACGTGGAAAGAGGATAGGCAATGTATGTAGAGATGAAAAATATTAATAAAACGTTTGACGGGTTTCATGCGTCGAGAGATGTAAGTTTCGGGGTGGAAAAGGGGCATCTTGCGGCACTGCTTGGTCCCAGCGGAAGCGGGAAGACCACGATCTTGCGAATGATTGCCGGACTGGACAAACCGGATTCGGGCGATATTATGATAAACGGAACACGGGTGAATGACATACCGGGAAGTAAGCGTGGAATCGGGTTTGTCTTTCAAAATTATGCATTGTTCCGCTACATGACGGTGGCGGATAATATCGCATTCGGTCTGGAAGTGCAGAAAAAAAGCAAAGCACAGATCAAGAACCGCGTGGAAGAATTGCTGGAACTTGTCTCGATGCAGGAGCTGGGAAAGCGGTATCCGCATCAGCTATCTGGTGGACAGCGTCAGAGAGTGGCTTTTGCCCGGGCGCTTGCACCTAACCCGCAGCTTCTCTTGCTGGATGAACCGTTTGCGGCGATCGACGCCAAAGTGCGGCGGGAACTTCGCACATGGTTAAAAGAGATGATCACAAGGGTCGGCGTCACCAGCATTTTTGTGACACACGATCAGGAAGAAGCGGTGGAGGTTGCAGATACAGTCATTATAACGAATCAGGGAAGAGTAGAACAGATCGGCACACCGGAAGAAATCTGCCTGAATCCGCAGACGGAGTTTGTGGAGGACTTTATTGACTCGGCGCGGCTTAGGGCGATGATGGCGGCGGCAGAGTGACAGGTATTGAATGTGAAAACGAAATAACATTTATTGCGTTGCGTATTGCTGTATGATAGTATTAAGGCAGAAGGAGCAGATGCAGATATGGTTTTTGTTAATGAGTCTTGGAATAATACTGGAGATATAGTAGTGTACAGCAATTATCATAAATATTGGCTGGATAGGGAAAGAAAGATAAAGAATCCGTTGTTTGATGTCTTTAGCGGGAAAATTCTTGACTTAAAGGAAGGAAAGGCATCTGCTATTAAGTATTTTTATAATTTGATAGACGCAGAAATTTGTAAAGGCATAACAATATGTGTAGTACCATCGAGTGATTCTTCAAAACAAGCTACAGGGATCGGTATGCTTGCGGAAATGCTCGCACAAAATGGACGGGTGGACAAAGCATATTTTTTGAGAAGAAATATAAATATAGATAAATTGGCGTTAGGCGGAAGGAGAGATATGCAGATACATCTGCAATCCATATCGACAGTGCAGGAAATAGATGTTACTGGTGAGATTGTGTTACTAATGGATGATGTAACGACTACAGGAAATTCTTTGTATGCATGCAAGGAAATTTTATCACAGGTCGGTGCAGAACATGTCGAAATGTTTGCATTGGGGAAAGCGATTTAATATGGAAAACACCTATTCCAAAAAGGATATAGAGAAACTTAATACTGCAGAAAGAATAAAAGAACGATCGGAAAGTTTAGGCATATCTTATTGTACTATAGAGGATAGTGCTTATCCAAATACTTTGAAAGAACTTTCGGACAGACCGGTTGTTTTATACTATAAAGGTGAGATAGGGATACTGAATAACCATAAGAATATTGCAGTAATCGGCAGTAGAAATTGTTCGCCTAAAGGGAAAGAATTGGCATATAAGACAGGCAGAATCCTTGCAGGAGAGGGTATGACAATAGTCAATGGGCTGGCGTTAGGATGTGATGCAGAAGCTTTGAGAGGGGCACTTGAAGTTTCGGGGAAGTGTGTGGTAGTAATGCCGTGTGGATTGGATAATATTCAGCCAAAGTCAAATAGAGGGATTGCGCAAAAAATTATTGATTTAGGCGGGTGTGTTCTGAGTGAATATCCGGTAGGTACAAGTCTGAACAAGTATCAATATGTTGAGAGAGATCGGTTACAGAGCGGCATCAGTCAGGGTGTGTTGATTGTTGAAGCTGAAAGAAAGAGTGGAACAATGCACACGGCTGAGTTTGCCATCAGACAATATAAACGGTTGGCATGTTATTATCATAAGTTGCTAGAGATGTCATCAGGCAACCAATATCTTGAAGATTCCGGAAAGGCTGTGAATATAAAAAGTGAAGAGGAAGCCCTGGCTTTTGCGAGGGAATTGCCGCAGATGGAGAGCTATCAGCAGATGTCGTTGTTCTGAAGGAGCGGAAAAGGGCTTTAGCAAGGCGAAATTATTAAGGAATTAGCAGAAAAACTCGAACGTCAGGTAATAATAGATGCGTTAAGCAAAATTGAGTCAATGGAGGAGTTAAAAGAATATATTGAAAGACTTCGCGCCAAAAATGAATAAGTGGTAAACAAATTATTACCTAAAGAAATCACAGATATCTGCCGATATAATAATCGTAATTCAGGATGAATGAATAAGTTGCATGGATGCAGATATCAGAGTGAAATTATAGACTGCCATTGCACTTGCGTGCAATGGCAGTTTTTGAGAGGAAAGACATGAGCAGACTCGGTACGAAGGCGGAAACATTACAGCATTTATACGGAAAACTGAAATATGCGAAAGTTCTACCACAGTATACCTTCACTGTGAGGGAATGGAAAAGTGATTTTGAAAAAGTAAAGAGTGATTTCCTCACGTTAGAGTGGAAGAACAAAGTGATCGTCAGGAGCAGTTCTCTTGCGGAAGATACAGCACAGAACTCGCAGGCGGGTAAATATGAATCTGTTGCGGATATTTCCGGGATAGCAGAATTTCATAAAGCAGTGGCAACAGTCATTGCATCTTATGATGATGATAATGAAGCAAATCAAATCTTAGTTCAGCCGATGCTTTCAAGTGTGCATATCTGCGGCGTTGCCTTCACGCTTGACCCGAACACGCTGGGCAATTATTATGTGATCAATTATGATGATAAAGGTTCTACATCGGCAATTACTTCAGGGCAGGGAACAGACAATAAGTTATACTATAGATTTAAAAGGGAATGCCAGCTGGGTGGAGGAACCGCGCAGATGATGCCGATGGACAGATTATGTCTTGCCCTAAAAGAGTTGGAAGATTTTTTTGAGCAGGATAATCTTGACGTAGAGTTTGCATTTACAGGAGACGGCGAACTCTACATTTTGCAGGTGAGAGCCTTATGCATTCAAGGGGAGCCTACGGATAGGACAATGCAAGAGCAAGAGCTTGAGCGAATTGAGGAAAAGATAAGACAGGCACAGAAGAAGAAACCGTTCTTGTGCGGAGAAAAGGCGCTATACAGCGTGATGACAGACTGGAATCCGGCAGAGATGATAGGGATACGTCCGAAGCCTTTGGCGCTGTCTCTCTATAGGGAGATCATTACAGACAGCGTGTGGGCATATCAAAGGGATAATTACGGATACCGTAATCTCAGGAGTTTTCCGCTTATGGTAGATTTTGGCGGACTGCCCTATATTGATGTCAGGGTAAGTTTTAACTCATTTGTTCCGGCTGGATTGGAAGAAGAACTCAGTGAAAAACTGGTAAATTATTATCTCGACAGACTGGTTGAAAATCCGGCGAAGCACGATAAAGCGGAATTTGATATTGTTTTTTCATGCTATACCTTCGACCTGCCGGAGCGGATACAAGTGTTGAAGGGATATGGTTTTTCAGAGGAAGAGATCGACAGAATCATTGATGCGCTCAGAGCTGTCACGAATAATATCATTGACCATAAAACTGGTCTCTGGCGGAAAGATTACGCCAAGATACAGACTTTAAATAAGCGGTATACGGAGATTATGGAGAGTGATTTCAGCGATTTGGAGAAAGTATACTGGCTGCTGGAAGACTGCAAGCGTTATGGAACGCTTCCTTTTGCGGGGCTTGCCAGAGCAGCGTTTATTGCTGTGCAGATGCTCAAATCTCTGACAGCATGCGGTATCATAGATGAATCGGACTATGATTCGTTTATGAGCGGGGTCAATACGGTAAGTTCGGACATGAATGCAGATTTCCGGGAATTGTCTAAGGGTGCATTCTTGAGAAAGTATGGGCATTTGCGTCCGGGGACTTATGACATTACCTCTTTGAGATACGATGAAGCACCGGAACTGTATTTTAATTGGAGTGCAGAAGTGGGCACTGATGGTAGTGACAGTGATAAAAGCAGAGAAAAGACTGAAAATAAGAAAGAAGAGTTCCGATTATCATTACAACAGCTTGGTGAACTTAAGAAACAACTCCGGGACAATGGGCTGACAAATGATATTCTGGAATTGATGGATTTTATCAGGACGGTTATCGAAGGACGCGAATATGGGAAATTTGCATTTACAAGAAATTTGAGTATGGCGCTTAAGTTGATAGAGGAGATTGGACAGAAGGAAGGAATCAGCAAAGAAGATTGTGCCTTTATCGATATCCGGGATTTATATGAGCTGTATGTATCGGCAAAGGATGTTCGGACAGGGCTCCTATACTCTATACAACAGGGCAGAAAAAATTATGCAATTACGCAGTCGCTTACTCTGCCGTCGGTTATTGTAAATGCAGCGGATGTGTTACAGTTTTATTATCCGGATTCGGAACCGAACTATATTACGTCAAAGCGTGCCGACGGAGCGGTGTGTGTTCTGGAGAGCGGTGCTGACATGAGTGGGATAGACGGGAAGATTGTTTTGATACCGAGTGCTGATCCGGGGTATGACTGGATTTTTTCACATGAGATCAAGGGATTTATTACAATGTACGGCGGCGCAAATTCCCATATGGCTATCAGAGCGGGTGAACTCTCGATTCCGGCGGTAGTGGGGGTAGGTGTTAAGAAGTTCGAGAAATATAAAATAGCGCAGATGTTGGAGATTGATGCAGGACTGAAATTGGTCAGAATATTGAAGTGATGGAGAATAAGAAAATGAAACACGGAGATTTTACAGAATTGGCAAAATTCTACGGCAATAGACCAGGATATTCCAAGGTGGTATTAACATGCTTAAAGAATCATGTTTTTAACAGTATTGGGGAAGGAAAAGTGGCGGATATCGGAGCCGGGACGGGAAAGCTTACAGAGAATCTGGAAGAAATCGGATTAAGTGGTTTTGCGGTAGAGCCAAATGAGGCGATGCGCACAGAGGCAGGAAAGCATCTCTGGGGAGAGAAATTTCACTGGTCAGAAGGGTGTGCGGAAACGACGGGACTTGCTGATAACTGTGTACACTGGGCGATGATGGGTTCCTCGTTTCATTGGGCGGACAGTGAACTTGCCGTGAGAGAGTTTTACCGGATATTAGTGCCGGGCGGATTTTTCACGGCAATCTGGAATCCGAGGGATATTGAGAGCAGTGAATTGCATAAGAGAATAGAGGAGGCGGTGTATTCGGAAGTGCCGGGGATGAAAAGAGTATCATCCGGCAAGGCAATCACTACGGAAGAGATGAAAAAGAAATTGCTCAGTGGTGGGTATTTTAAAGATATTCTCTTTATGGAGGCGCCGCATACCGAGATTATGACTAAGGAAAGATACATGAATACATGGAAATCTGTTAATGACATTCAGGTACAGGCGGGAGAAGAAGGCTTTCAGAAGATTCTTGGTAAGATAGAGAGAATCATAGAAGAGCTGGATGAAATAGAAGTTCCATATCTTTCGAGGTCGTGGACGGTGCAGAGTTGTAAAGAGTAAGATGCAATGAATCAAAAATATATGGATTTAATGGAGAGAAGAGATTATGAAAACAGAATGGGACTACACAGATTTAGCGGCGGCATATTTAAAAAGACCGGATTATGCACAAAGTGCAATCGACAAGATGTTTGAGGTGTCAGGTGTGCAGAAAGGAGATAACGTTTGCGATGTTGGAGCAGGAGCGGCGCATCTTACTTTGAAACTGGCGGAGTATGGTCTGCATGTCTGTGCAGTAGAGCCGAATGACGCAATGCGCGCAAATGGTATCAAAAGAACAAGCGGGTATGCAGATGTGAAATGGTTTGAAGGAGTCGGTGAGCATACCGGAATGGACAGTGACAAATTTGATCTGGTGACGTTTGGATCTTCTTTTAATGTATGTAATCGTGAAGAAGCATTGCAGGAAGCCAAAAGAATACTGAAGGGTAAGGGCTGGTTTGCATGTATGTGGAATCATAGAGATTTGGAAGATTCCCTGCAAAAAGAGATAGAGAATATATTAAAGGCGCAGATTTCCGATTATGATTATGGAACCAGAAGAGAAGACCAGACGGAAATTATTAATCAGAGCGGTTTGTTTGGAGAAGTTGTTTATGTAGAGGGAACTGTAGTACATGAGATACTGGCGGAAGACTTTATAGAAGGTTGGAAATCTCATGGGACGGTACAGCGCCAGTCGAAGGACAAGTTTGATCTCATTAATCAGGAGATACGCAAAGTAGTGGAATCCAAAGGCGAAAAATATATTAAAGTACCATATACAACGAGAATATGGATGGCACAGGTGAAATAAAAGAATATGAAAGTTGTACTATATACACAAAGAGTTGAAATAATAGAAAGCTATGGCGAGAGACGCGACTGCGCGGATCAGAATATTGCGCATTTTATTGGAGTGTGCGGATATCTCCCCATACCGTTGCCGAATGATCGTAGTATTGCAGAGCAAATCATACGGCAGATACAACCGACGGGGATTGTCCTGACCGGCGGGAACAGCCTGGTGAAATATGGCGGGAACGCACCGGAGCGGGATGAGATGGAAAAGAAGGTTCTTGATCTGGCATTAGAGCATGACATACCCGTATACGGATTCTGCCGGGGAATGCAGGTCATAGCGGATTATTTTGGCTGTGATCTTGTAAATGTACAGGGGCATGTGTCAGTGCATCATATGATTTCGGGGCAAATGGGATGTCTGGAAGTAAACAGTTTTCATAATCAGGCGTGTTGTAGTGTGAAGGAGCCTCTGGAAGTGATGGCTCAGACGGAAGATGGCGTGATTGAAGCGATTTGTTATAAAGAGAAGCGTATTTTGGGAACTATGTGGCATCCGGAGCGTGAGAATCCGTTTGTAGATGCAGATATACGCCGGGTGCAGGAATTATTTGGTTAAGCAGATATACAGGATTGTTATATATGACGAAGATTTGATGGGAAAAGGGGATATTGAAATGAAAGTAATTATTTTGGCAGCAGGACAGGGAACCAGATTACGCCCGCTTACAGACGACAGACCGAAGTGTATGGTGGAGGTTAACGGGAAGAGTATTATTGAAAGACAGCTTGAGACAATGTATGCTTGCGGAATTAAGCAAGAAAACATTACCATTATAGCAGGGTATTGCAATGATGTGTTGAAAGAGCGGTTTAAAGATACAGGTGTTCATTTTATTGTTAATGAGAAATATGATACGACCAATATGGTATGTTCGCTTATGTGTGCAAGAGAACTTATGGAGCAGGAAGAGGATATTATTATTTCCTATGGTGATATTATATATGGGGAGCCGGTCTTTCGGAAAATCTTAGAGGCGGAAGATGATATGTCTGTTATTGTGGATGATGGCTGGTATGAATATTGGTCTGAGAGATGCGATAATCCATTAGATGATGCAGAGACGCTGATGTTTGATGAAGATGATTATTTGACAGAGATTGGGCAGAAGACAACGGAGCTTGCTAAGGTACAGTCACAGTACATAGGATTAATGCGTTTCAAAGGCGAGGGATTAAAGAAAATGCTTTCCTTAAGTGCAGAGGCGGAAAGAAGAAGTGAAAACGGTGAAGCGCTTTGGAGAACGACCAGAAATTATGCTAAGATGTATATGACGGACTTGTTGCAGGGATTAATTGATGAAGGCAATAAACTGAAGGCAGTTCATATTGAGCGTGGTTGGTTTGAGATTGATGATTGTGACGATCTTAAAGTTGTGGAGTCAAAGTTATGAGTACGGTGTACTGGATCACCGGATTATCCGGAGCGGGAAAGACCACTATTGGAAAATTGTTTTATGAAAAAGTAAGAGAAAAATATCCCAATACAGTGTTTCTGGATGGTGATATGCTGAGGAAGGTTTTCGGAGATGATTTAGGGTATAGCAGGGAAGACCGCAAAAAGTGTGCCATGCGATATTCCAGGTTATGTGCAATGCTACAGGCACAGGATATGAATGTAATCTGCTGTACAATTTCCATGTTTGACAGTGTGCGTGAGTGGAATAGAGAAAATATCCGTAGCTATAAGGAAATTTATGTAAAAGTCTCTATGGAAACTTTACAAAAAAGGGATCAGAAAGGTTTATACAGTGGTATAACAGAAGAAATACAGAAAGAAGTAGTTGGCATTCATGTGGAAATAGAAGAACCTAAATGCCCGGATTTGATTTTATATAATGATGGCGAGAATACACCAGAGGAGCAGGTGGAAATAATCATTCAGAAGTGTTGCGAATAAAAATTTTGGTTGATTATAGGGAGAAATCAATGATACGGTTTTGTGATAGAGAAGTCGGATTTGTAGAATATGATTCACTGAACAGAAAAGAGCTTGAAGAGTATGTGATTCTTGATCAGGATATGTGGGATGAGGCCAGGGAGTATTTTGCATATCGGAATGGTTTTTCTAAGAACAATTTTCTGTTGCCTGTTTTTAATAAAGATGGACAATTAATCTGTTTCGCATACGAGGATGATGATGCGAACCGGGAAATCCGTCAGCTGCGTGAATTGTCGGAAATGGATGGAGCATTACAGTTTCCGGATATTTACCCGGAATATAAATGTGTTAAAATCCACGAGTTCAATGAACTTGCATATTTTTTTGCAAAATATCTGGAAAAGCAGAATATTACAGTACAGGTAGAAGGGGCAATGTGGCAGGAGTTTTTCACAGGAGAAGAATGCCTTGTGCCGGATTATGAATGCCTAAACATATATGCGGAAGGAACTTGGGAGAAAAAGCGTAATTGGAGAGAGAATCTGTTAAGAAGTGTTTCCGTTGAGTTTGAGTGTGTTGATAAAATATATGAAGCAAATATAAAGAATGGGTTCATAAAAGATGCAAAAGGAGACTGGGCAGATTTACTTAAATATTTAAAATGTGAGAGAGAAATCATTCTTTATGGAACTACTAGAGAAGCACAGGATGCATATGATTTTTTTGTAAAAAATGGAATTGATATTTGCTGTTTTGTAGATACAGAAACTGAGGAAAAAAAACATAGGATTTTTGGAAAAGAAATAGTTAGTGAATTACAAGCAAGGCGCAGGTATCCAAAGGCTGTATGCGTTGATTGTGTTGCGAAGAATAGTTCATGGGGATTGGGGAATGTAGATTATTATGATTATATTGGATATAAGAGAAATGAAAGGTTCATTCTATTAAGAGATTACGTTGACGTTCCGGAGGATAACCTGCTTAGTGCGTTACAAAATATCAATGTTGCTTTATTGGGAGATACATATTTATGCAGCTGTTTATACGGATACTTGAAACAAAAAAAGGTTTCAGTGATGGGTTATTTACCTGTTATGCCAGAAGATATACAGATGTGGGAACTTCCGGAAATTGGAGTAACAGATATTGATAAGGATGTAATGTGTCTGCTTGTTGATCCATTGTACAATAGGTATGAGAATGGAAAGAGGAGGGTCAAAGAGAAAAAGAAACAGTTTATAGAGTGGCTGGAAGAGAATCATATAGATAATTATTCTGTTTATTTTTCTGATATGAGTTCATTTATTAATATAGAACAGGAAAGGAATGTTAAGTATACCAAAGAGTGGCTGATGCCTAAACGGATCGTGCTTGGTTCAATTGAACCATTAAGTGGAAACGTTTTTTTTCGAGGATTATTGGATAACCATTCCGATATAGTGATGATGCATTATAGTGAACTGAATAATAATTTATTTTGGATATGCGTCTGTCTGTCAATGGTAGAAACGGATAAAATTCTTCCACTGTTATATGAAATGATAGAGGATAGTGGAAACTCTTTTTATAATTTAAAAGCATTTGATGAAAAAATGAAACAATTGTTATCAAAGGGCAATAAGTTTACATCTGAGGATCTGTTTGTTATGATACATATTGCATGTATGAACATGTGTGGAAGAAATATTGAAGATGCAGATATTAGCAACATGATCATTTACTGGGAACCGCATTTTGTGCAAAGGTTTGTCTTGGAGGACTGCGTAAAATGGCTGGGCACAAAGGAAATGCCATGCGATATCATAAATGTGGTCAGGAATGTATGTACGCAGCGTGGCTCTATGTTGAAAACAGGAATAATGGCGGGCGCAGAGAATATATGGAGTCTTTATGCTAGAATATTGAGGTGTCCGATTATTGAAAAAAAGACTTATAAGCATAGTAATAGGCTTACCGTAAAATTTGAAGACTTGAAATGCAATTCGAAGGAAACATTAAGCAAAATTTGTAAAAGTTGGAATCTTATGTGGTCTGATACGCTTATGACAACGACTCGTTATGGAGAAAAAGAATTTTGGAATAATGGTGAAAATCAAATAAGCGATTTTGATTTGAGACCGGTTTATGATACATATGAAAAATTTTTTTCAGAATATGACAGAATGCGACTGTTGCTCATTTTAGCTCCATGGGAGATCAGCTATGGGTATCCATATGTTGAAGTAGCATGTTTTACTAAAAAAGAATTACAGGAAATGTTTTTAAAAGAATTTCGTTTTGAAAAATTGTCAGGTATTAAATGGTGTAAAGATGAGTTGGATGATAGGTTGGCATTACAAACTGCGATAAGATGCGAGTTGCAGAAAACGAGAATGTTAGAATTTTATAGAAACGGAAATACAAAAATAATATAGGAAAAGCGATATGATACGGTTTTGCGATAGAAAAGTGGGAAATGTAGAATATGATTCATTAAACAGAAAGGAACTGCACGAGTATTTTCTTTCAGGGCACGAAGAAGATATACTTTGTGTATATGATTCCTTTGAGTCAATGAAATATATCGGAATTATTACATATATCTCATTTCAATCGGCAATTAATATTGCTGATGCTATAAAGAGAGAGTTTATTGTCTTAAATACTGGCATGTGGCAGGAGGCAAGAAAATATTTTGAACAAAAAAATAAAATTTCTGCGGTAGATGTGTTTCTTCCGGTTTTAGATGAAGAATATAGATTAATTTGTTTTGCATATGAAGATAATGATGCAAATCGGGAAATTCGTATGTTGCGTGAACTGCAGGAAGTATCAAATGCATTGCAGTTTAATGATATTTTTCCGGAATATAAGTGCGTTAAAATATACGGATTTAATGAATTGGCTTTCTTTTTTGCAAAATATTTGGAGAAGGTAGAAGTTGCGGTAGAAACCGAAGGCAAGATTTGGGATGGTTTATTTGCCGGCACAACGTGCCAGACTGCTGACTATGAGTGTATGATAATATATGCGGAAGGAATCAAAGGAAATTCTAAAGGATTAGAAAAGTTTTTGACGACTGTTTCGGTAGAATTTGAATGTATTGATAAAATATATGAGGCAAATATAAAAGCTGGTATAATCAAAGATGCCAAAGGGGACAGCGCGAAGTTACTTGAGGAATTAAGAAGTAAAGAAGTGGTTATTTTAGGTGTTGAAAAGGAATCACAAGATACTTACGATTTTTTGATAGAGCATGGAGTTAATGTTTGTTGCTTCGTAGATGAGAGGCGTAGTGAAGAAAGGCATAGACTGTTTGGTAAAAAGATCTTAAGCAGTTATGAAGTAAGAAATATTTATAATAATCCTGTATTTATTAATTGCTCAGCTCAAAACAGTGCGTGGGGGTTAGGGCAGGTAGATTATTATGATTATATTGGTTATAGAAGAAATGTAAATTTTTTTCTGATAAAAGATTATGTCGATATTGCAGGCAAAGGTCTGCTAAATGCGTTAAGAAGTTGGAGAGTTGTTTTAGTCGGAGATATATATGGCTGCCAATATTTGTCTAGTTATTTAATTTCCCATAATATTTCTGTACTAGGCTATGTGGATATATTGCAGGAAGACAATGGCTGGGATGGGAAAAAGATTGAGATACAAGAGATAAATGATGATGTAATATGTTTGATTGTTGCTCCAGAGTCAATTTGTGGGGGGCGCAATCGCAAGCCTGTCAAACAAAAAGATATATTTATAGAATATTTAGATAAGTTCGCATTGGATAATTTTTCTGATTACTTCTCTGATATGGTTTCTTATATAGATATTGAGGAACAAGAAAGCAATAAATATTCCAAAGAACAACTAATGCCAAAGCGAATTGTATTAGGATCCATTGAACCATATAATGGGAATGTTTTTTTTGAAGGATTATTGGATGGTCATCCGAATATTATGGCGATGTGGAATTGTTATTTTTTAAAAGACAATTTATTTTGGATATGTATTCGTTTGGCGGGAATGGATGCGTCAAATGTGCTTTCTTTATTTTGGACATTGTATGAGACAGAAGTGGGGGAAGGGATTGATGATCCGGTTAGGTTTAATGAGAAAATGGAAGAATTATTGTCACATGGCGATTGCTTTACATCACAGGAACTTTTTGTGGCTTTATTCATTTCGTATATGTATATGTATGGAAATGATTTTAATATAAAGGATATGATAATATATTGGGAGCCACATTTTATAAGCAGGGTGGTAATGGAGGAGTATGCAAGATGGTTAGGAGCAAAAAATGTACCGTGTGACATTGTTAATGTGGTTAGAAACCTATGCATGATGAAAGGTTCTCAGCTTAAAGCATGTATATCTATGGGATGGCGAAAAGGAGTGGATGCATATAAGAGCGCTTATACATACGTTGTATATAGTACGCCGGTCATTGAGAAAAAGAAGTATAAGTGGAGTGATAGATTAGTTATTAAGTTTGAAGAATTGAAGTGCAATTCTAAGGAAACGTTGGAGTTAATATGCAAGAGATGGGGAATTGCATGGTCTGATACAATGATGGCAACAACACGTAACGGGGAAAAGGAAGAGTATTATAATGGAGAACATATGGTATCGGATTTTGATTTGACACCCGTTTATAATATTTATGAAAAATATTTTTCAGAGTTCGACAGGTTTCGATTATCGCTGTTCCATGCACCATGGCAGAAAAAGTATGGATATCCTTATGTAGAGCTAAAAAATTTTTCAAGACGGGAGATACAAGAGATGTTTTTGAAAGAGTTTCGATTTGAGAGTTTATTAGAGGGTAAAGAAGGAAAATTAGGATTAGAATTTAAGATGATGCTTCAATATACAATAAGGGACACGTTGCAGAAGGTAAGGATTTTAGAATTCTTTGACGATCAATTATTATGAATTTAACGATTTTAGAAAAGGTTGGTTAAGAGAAGGTATCATGCAGAAAAAAATTTTTGTTACAAAAGCCGCTATGCCTCCGTATGAGGAATTTGTTAAAGCGATAAAACCCTTGTGGGATACTCATTGCCTTACTAATATGGGTCAATATCATCAGGAATTAGAGGAAAAACTGCGAAATTACTTAAAAGTGCCAGAACTATCTTTAATGGTAAATGGACATATGGCATTGGAGATGGCTATTCAATCTTTTCATTTTCCGGAAGGCGCGGAGATTATTACTACGCCATTTACATTTATTTCTACAACACATGCAATCGTAAGGAATCATTTAAAACCGGTTTTTTGCGACGTAAAATTAAATGACGGGACGATTGATGAAACAAAAATAGAAGAATTAATTACAGAAAAGACTGTGGCGATTGTTCCGGTTCATGTTTATGGAAATATTTGTAATATAGAGTCCATACAGGAAATAGCGAACCGTTTTCAGTTAAAAGTAATCTATGACGCGGCACATGCTTTTGGGGTAGAGTATAAAGGAAAAGGAATCGGATCATATGGTGATGCGGCAATTTATAGTTTTCATGCAACAAAAGTGTATAATTCAGTTGAAGGTGGTGCAGTAGCTTTTTCAGATCATGAGATATATGGAAAATTATATAATTTAAAAAATTTTGGTATTCAAGGAGAGGAATTGGTAACAGATATTGGTGCCAATGCCAAGATGAATGAAGTTACGGCAATTATGGGATTATGTAATTTAAAATATATAGATAAAGTGATTTTGGAACGAAAAAAAAGATATGAATTTTATCGTGAAAATCTCAAGGGCATAAAGGGTATTCGCTTATTAGAAAGAAACCAAGAGGCAAGCAACAATTATGCATATTTTCCCATTTTGGTTGAGAATACTTATAATCAAAGCCGAGATGAGTTGTATATATTTTTACAAAAGCACAATATTTATGCGAGAAAATATTTTTATCCACTGACATCAGATCAAAAATGCTTTAAGGGAAAATATTTGGTTGCAAAGTTAGAGTGTGCCAGGTATATGTCACAAAGAGTTTTGACATTACCGCTCTATGATACTTTGGAACAAGAAAGTATGGAACGTATCGTTGACATAATAAGGTATATGAAGTGATTAGATTAGAAGGAAGAGAATTAATATGAGAGTGGGAATCATGCAGCCGTATTTATTTCCCTACATAGGATATTGGCAATTATTGTATGCAGTAGATAAATTTGTTTTGCTTGATGATGTAAATTATATTGTGCGAGGATATATCAATAGAAATTATATTTTGTTAAATGAGAAATCATATCGATTTACGGTTCCGATAAAAAAGGCATCACAAAATAGATTGATTATGGAGACACAGTTAAGCTTTAGCATAAAGGAAAAAAATAATTTTCTAAAATTGTTGAGCTATGCATATAAGAATGCTCCATATTATAATGTTGTAATGCCAATGATTGAACATATTATCTTGAATCCCCAGGAAAATGTTTCAAAATATATATATACAAGTTTAAATGAAATATGCAGATATTTGCAGATAACGACTGAAATTTTATTTTCTTCTCAGATAAAGAAAGATAAGAATTTACATGGAGAAAACAGAATCATTGAGATTTGTAACAAAATGTGTGCAGACACTTACATCAATCCTCGGGGTGGCAGAAAACTATATAGCCAACAGAATTTTCGGGAAAGAAATATATATCTTTATTTTTTAGATACGATTGAAGAAAATATTCATTATAAACAGGGGAAGGGTGACTTTATTCCTAATTTATCTATATTAGATGTATTGTTTTTTAATGATAAAAGAACAATTCGGATGTTTTTAGAGGAATACGAATTGAACTTAGTCTAGGCAAAAATTAACAGATATTATATTGAGTATATAGAATAACAGAAATATTGGAGAAAGTGCGGGTAGGAGGAATAGAAAATGCCATATACTGATCTTGTGAATCATTATGAGAATTGTTTTAAAATGCATGGAGATAATTACAAAGGCGTTGATTGGCCTAACAAAGAAGATGCAGAGACTAGATATCAAGTTATATTGGACATTATTAAATTTGATTCTAGAAATGATTTTGAGGATAAAGCTGCTTCAATACTTGATTTTGGTTGTGGACTAGGGCACTTATATGAGTATATTAAAAAAAATAAAATTCCTGTTTTATATTCTGGATTAGATTTATCTCCATTATTTATTGAAAGATGTAAAGATAAATTTCCAGAATTAGAGTTTATTACCATGGATATATTGGAAACTAAAGAACAGGTCTTTTTAAAAACGTATGATTACATAGTATTAAATGGTGTTTTTACGGAAAAAAGAGAATTAAGTTATGAGGAAATGTTTGAGTATTTAAAAAAGCTCGTAGTCAAAATTTGGGAGAATGTAAATTGTGGGCTTGCTTTTAATGTGATGTCAAAAGACGTAGATTGGGAGCGAGAAGACTTGTTTCATTTGCCATTGAGTGCATTGAGTGATTTTTTGACAAGAGAGATTACGAGAAATTATATTATAAGAAATGATTATGGTCTGTATGAGTATATGGTGTATCTGTATAAAGACAGAAATTAATTTGTATTTAGAGAAGGGAATTTGAGATGAGTATATTAGATGAATTAAAAAAGGTTAATATTAAAGAAAATTTGGCAGAGGAACTAAAACAACAACAGTTGCCGCTTGTCATGTGGGGCGCTGGAGAAATTGCAGAGGAAGTAAATTACTATTTGAAAAAAGAAGACATTAGTTTAGCAGATGTTTTTGTAAATGATGAATATTATTCTGAAAATTTAGTTTTTGATGGGAAAGCAGTGCTTTCGCTGTCAATGTTAAAAGAAAAATATAAACTTGTCAATGTTGTGCTGGGATGTTCAAATTACGAAAAAATAAAATTGATAGAAGGACTTACAGTTGTGAATAGGGTGTTTTATTTGTTTAGTTATACTTATGGAATATATGAAAAGACACCTTTATGTGAGATTGAAGAAAATATTGTTGAATTCGAGCGCGTTGCAAGCATATTTGCTGACGATCTGTCATATAAAAGTTATCTTGCTTATTTAAAGACGAGGGTAAGTGGGAACAATTCTTATGTATTTGATTTATTTAAAAAAGAGGGTAATTATTTTAACAATGATGTTTATAAGATTGGTATAAATGAAGTATATATGGATATCGGCGCATATGATGGTGATACGATCCGTCTATTCTTAAAGGAGAATAATGGGTGTTATAAACGTATTTATGCATTGGAGCCAGATAGAACCAATAGAAAATTTCTGGAAAAATATATTGCGGAAAATGCATTACCGAAAGTTACGGTCGCTGAGATAATACCATGGAAAGAAAAAGGTGAATTACATTTTGTCACGAATGAAAACGGACAGTTATCGAGTTTGGTATTTAATGGAAACGGCAGGGGCGAAGGGATAGAAGGAGGCATTCAGGCGGAGCCATTGGATACAATGTTTCAGTATGCAGAGAAGATAACTTTAATTAAAATTAATTATTTAGAAGGTGTAAAAGAGGCACTAGCGGGTGCAAAGAATATTCTCAAGCTGCATAAGCCTAAATTGGCAATTTCCGTAGGGTTTGATTGTAATAATATTAGAAGCCTTCCGATACTAATCAAGGAAATAAATCCTGAATATAAGTTATATTTGAGATATAATCGTGCAACGGTATCTGCCCTTACATGTTATGGAATAATTTAGTGTATTGTGACTGGGGAGTTGCAATAAAGAATAATGGTCGGGGGAATATGTAGACATGCTTAGATTTTGCGACAAGGTTTTATATGAAGATGTTCAAGTTGACGATGTGACAGAATATGTCCGATTAGATCAAGACATTTGGAACAATATAAAGCGATATCTTATGGAAAAAAGCAAAAGTATGGCTCCGATAAGAAATAAAGAGGGAAAGCTGGTTTGTTTTGCGTATGAAGATATAGATGCAAATCGTGAAATGCGTATGCTGCGTGAAATAATAGAGACACAGGGAGCATTGCAGTTTCCAGATATTTATCCGGAAATAAAACATGTTAAAATTTATGGGTTTAATGAACTGGCATATTTCTTTGCAAAATATTTGGAAACAGTTGGTGTTTTGGTTGATGTGGAAGGCCCGCTGTGGAAAAGTTGCTGGAATAAAACAAAACAAGCCCAAACAGAGGGTGAGTGCTTGACGATATATGCAGAGGGAATTAATGGAACAAGCTGTGATAAAATAGAGTGTTTATTAAAAACTGTTTCGGTAGAATTTGAATGTATCGATGAAATATATGAAGCAAATTTGCGCAAAGGGTTCATTAGCGATACTGAAATGACAGGAGAAGAACTTCTTGATTATTTGAAGAAGGAAAATGAACTAATTATTCTTGAAGCAGGAGTAGAGCAACTGGATGCGTATAATTTTTTAAAGAGCCGGGGAATTGAAATTTGTTGTTTCATGGATGATAGAGATTCAGGACATTCTATGTTTGGGAAAAAAATATTAAGCACGGTGGATGTTAGAAAGATTTATAAGAATGCAGTCTATATTAACTGCACTTCGAGACATAGTGCATGGGGAAGAGGGGGTGTAGACCAGTTTGATGGTCTGGGATATAGGCGCAATAAGAGTTTTTTTGTTTTAAAAGACTATTTTAATATTACGGGAGAAGGTCTTAAAAACATAATAAGGACTGAAAGAATTGCGTTGGTAGGAGATGTATATTTGTGCAGACGTTTATATGCATTTTTAAAAGCGGAGGGCGCTTCTGTTATTGGATATATAAATATATTGTTGCAACAATATACACAACCCGATTTAATGGAAATTTCCGTGGAAGATATAAATAATGATACAACGTGTTTGCTCGTTGTACCAGAACTATTTAATCCGGATTCCAGGGAAAAGCGAAAAAATGATATGGAGAAACTGATTAAATATATGAAAAATCATCAAATCAATAGTTATTCTGATTATTTTTCTTATACAGTTTCTTTTATTCATATTGAAGGAAACAATGAGATTAAATATATAAGAAAATGGCTGAAGCCCAAGCGTGTTATATTGGGAGCTATTGAAAGCGCGTGCGGAAACATTATTTTCCGTGAAATATTGGATGATCATCCATGTATCATGTTGCTCTCTGAGTATAATTATTTAAATAATGATTTGATGTGGATTTGTATACGTTTATCGGTTGAACCGGCTGAAAATATTCTTGCATTGTTTTGGAAGTTGTATGGGAGGCAAAGAGAGCAATCTATTTATAATAAGCAGGCATTTGACGCTAGAATGAGACAGTTGTTGAGTTATGGTGATCGGTTTACATCGCAGGAGTTATTTGTGATCATACATATAGCATATATGTATATGTTTGGAAAGGAAATAACAGATGCGAGGGACATGATAATTTATTGGGAACCGCACACAATGCCGAGAGATATTTTTGAGGAATCAGTCAGATGGCTGGGGACAGAAAAGACACCATGCGATATTGTTAATATTGTTCGAAATATATATGCTAGGAATGGATGTTTAATAAAGGAATGTATTAGAGAACGCTGGGGAACAGGGTATATATTTTATAGATTAGCATTAAGCTACCCTAATATTGACAAGAAAGATTATGAATATGGCGAAAGAGTACTTATAAAGTTTGAGGATTTAAAGAAACATCCGAAGGAAATTTTAATAGATCTTTGCAGCCGCTGGGGCATATCATGGTCAGATACACTTATGAAAACGACATATCATGGAGAAAATAGTGCTTATAATAATGGTGAGCGATTGGTAAAAGATTTTGACTTGCAAGTAGTCTATAAAACCTATGATGAATATTTTTCAGAATTTGATAAATTTAGGCTATCGTTAATTAATGCACCGTGGCAGAGAAAATATGGCTATCCTTATGTAAGTATTGGGCAGTTTTCGAGAAGAGAGCTGCAAGATTTATTTTTAAAAGAGTTTAGATTTGAACAACTCAAAGAGTATCATAGAGAACGCGTGGACATATATTTAAGGCAAAAGGTACAAATTTTGGTAAGAAAACATCTTCAAGAGATAAGGATAGCGGAATTTTACTCAGAGTGAGATAAATAATCATGAAATGTATGTTTAGAAACAGGGAAGGAATAAAGGTATGGTTAAGGATTTTGAGTTAATGCTGAATATTAAGCCATTATACGAAAAAAAAATTGTTATATGGGGAATGGGTGCATTTGGCAAAGAGTATTTTCATAAGTTCATACAGATCGGAGTAAAGGATGAAAACATTTTATTGTGCGATTCAAATCCACAAAAATATGGTCAAAGATATGAAAACCATAAGGTTATCTCCCCTGGCGAATTAAAGAATGTGATAGATAATGATTATGTTATTTTTATTGGGTCGGTGTTCAAAGAGGTGCAGAATGATATTTTGCGCACAATTGCAGACTTGAAATTAGAAAATATAGATGCCTACTCTGATTATGGTATTCAATGGGGGCTATACCTTAATCAAAAAGATAATGAAAAGAGGCAGCAAAATCAAACGATACGGTGTAGTGAACGTGCAAAAATTGAGAATACTTATGTGGAGCTGCAAAGATTGAAATTTTTCACATTTGCACCTATGTACAAGGAAATGATACTTGTTTATCAACCAGGAAAAGTTGGTTCAATGTCTATTCATGAAAGTATATTAGAGGCAGGGAAATATGCGCTTCATGTACATAATTTAAAAGAGATAGAGTATTCGAAAGGGAATATTAAGAAAATGGCACAGGCGCATAGTGCTAAAATTATTTCCCTTGTCAGAGATCCTATTGCACGTGCAATGTCAGCTTTATGGTATGGTTTTAGAAGAAGTGAACCTTACTATCCTTTAGTTGAAAATGGGGGGTATGAAGGCTTTGAAGGGGTTCACAAAAAATATTTCTATGAGGGGTTTGAAAATCAAGAATTTCAATGGTTTAATAATGAAATGAAAGAAGTATTTGGAATAGATATTTATGAATATCCGTTTGATAAGGAACGGGGGTATTCCATTATTGAACAGGATCATCTTCAACTTATGCTTCTTACAACAGAGAAAATAAATGACTTAGAGGAAGAAATCGGAAGGTTTGTTGGAATTGATTGTTTTAGCTTGGAATCAAAAAATATCGCGGAGCAAAGTGATTATAGGTTTGCATACGCGGAGTATAAGGAAAAAGTGCGTTTCTCAAAATCCATGTTAGACAGGGTATATAATAATTCTTATGTTAAACATTTTTACACAGAAGAAATAATTGAGAGTTTCTACCGTAAATGGGAAGCGCAGATTGATGATAATTGTTTTGATAATAATGCGATTATAAAATTTTAACTGGGAGGAAATTTAATGATTCGTATTAATCATAAATCTGTTATGTTAAATGCATCAATGCATTTATTGAATCATGATAATATCTTTGAACATGCTAGAAAATATTTTGAATCTAAGGAAGGTGAGAAACAGAGAAGTATATCTGTATTAGATAAAGATAATGAATATTTGTTCTCCTTGGAAAATTATCCAGATGTATTGTATGATGTGAGCCAAAAAGGAACTATTTATACGACAGTGCAATTATATGATGAAGATAATATTGACTATATGCTGTTTGAGGATGTTGAAATAGCAGTATACTACGAATTAGAAGAGTATACATATACAATATGTCAGATGATTCAAAGAAAATTCCCCAGCATTGTACATATATTTTTAGATAAAAGTGCAGATTTATTATTAGAAAATGTGACAGTGTGTGAGGACTTGGCAACGGCAAAGCCGTACATTAACGGAAAAGTATGCATTTATATTACATCAGAGGGAAGGAATGCAACTGGGGCGGGGTTACAGCGTGATTATATTTCCCGTATTTATAATAGCATAAACGTTATGAGAAGTTTGTCATGGGTACAGAAACATGTCAGTTATGGAAAAAAAAATAAAAATAAGACAATTTTTTTGATCGATACTTCAACAGATGATGTAGGACTTGTAGATATAATAAAACTGGTTTGCTATTACAAAAATATTGCGTTGGAACACGGCTGGATTCCGGTAGTTAAATTAGACTGTTTTCCAAACCAGTATCTTCGGGAAGATGGGGAAAATATGTGGGAGTACTTTTTTGAACCGATTTCTGAAATTAGTGTTTCTGAAGCTATGGAAAGCAGTGATGTAATAAGTATGCGGGAAAATGGACAATTATTTCATCAAATCGAAGTGAATCCGTTTGTTAGAAAATATTCTCAGATTATGATGGATAACTCATTTTTGAGAAATAATTTTTCATTAAATGAAGATGTATATAGTTACATTGTACGGCATATGCCCACTCAATGCACGGATGATTCGCTAAGAGTGCTTGGCGTTATTATGAGAGGAACGGATTATAGAAGATCGGCGGTATTGACACGAGGGGAAATAGATATCAATGCGATACCAGAAGATGTTATTAACAGAGTGCATGAGTTAGACAAGATACGGGGGTATGATTATATATTTGTCGCTACGGAGGATGCGGAATATTTCAATATATTTAAACAGGAATTTGGGAAAAGGATGCTTTACCTTGAACAAAAAAGAGTTTGGTATAACGATTTGCTTGCTGAAAAGGCGGTATCGGAATTGCTTGAAGTTAGTGGAGATATTAATTTTGTAAAGCAATATTTAACAGTGATTTATACATTGTCAAAATGTAATGGATTATTGGTATCCAGAAATTGTGGTGCAAGCCGTTTGGCAAGAAGCTGGAATAAAAATCAGTATGAAGTGGATGAGGTTGTTGGAAGAAGATAGGGCATACATTAATGGGACGTTGAGTGAAGGAGATTAGTTTATGGATGAGAGATATGTTTATAAGCCTGCTCAATGTGGAGAAGTGATGGTTGACATTGTGATGGAAACATATAATCATGAACGCTATTTAAGGCAGGCGCTTGAGAGTATCTTTGAACAGCAGACACAATACTCTTATAAAATTATAATTGGGGAAGATTGTTCTACGGATCATACAAGGGATATTTTATTAGAATATTATAATAAGTATCCCGAAAAAATGGAACTGATCTTATGGAAAAAAAACATTGGAATGGTAGAAAATGATTGTGAAGTTATGGGCAGATGCTCTGCAAAATATGTTGCGACATTAGAAGGGGATGATTATTGGACAAATCCGTTTAAGTTGGAAAAACAGATTTCTTTTTTGGAAGAACATTCTGAATATATTGCGACATGCCATAATATAAGATGTGTGGATATGCATGGCAAAATGCTTCATCGAGATTTTCATTTTTTCCCTATAGTTGAAGAGCATATATATGGAAAAAAACAAGCATCAATGGCACAACTGGTAGGACAAAGTGCAGCGTTGATCTTTAGAAATATTTTTAAGCAGTGGTCGGAAAAAGAATGGGACTGCTATAGAAGGTCAATGGCAAATGGTGATATGAAAATTCATGCAATATTAGGCATGATGGGAGATATTTATTGCTTTCGTGACGTTATGTCAGATTATAGGAGAACTTTTAAAGGGCATAGCTGGACTGCAAGTGTAAATTGGGATAATAAGTTGTGGAATAATTATAATGCGGTATCTGAAGTGAATAAATATTTACTTGCAATGGGATATGAGAATTTGGAATTAGATGTATATGTCACAAAATATTTGAAAGCAACATTGGCAGAGAGTAGAAGAAAATTGTTATGTGAATGGAATATGATTAACTTAACCGTCTGGTGGAAATTATTTTATGAATGGATGAAAAAGAATGGGAAAAAAAATAACTGAAAGTCATTTATCCTGTTTTACCGGTGCAGTCGAGGAAGACAAAATTTATACTGTGGATATTACATACGGATGGCTGATAGAATATAATACAAGAGATTATACTCACCGTATTTTAACAAAGATGAGTTGTATGCATATTAAGCGAGGCGGCTATTATATAAGAAAAATAATTAAAGTAGGGGATATGTTGTATTTCTTTTTAGGCAATAGTAGAGATATTATTAGTTGGTCTCTATCCCAGCAAGTATTTAAAATTTATGGAAATGAATATAAATTTGATCAGCAATTTCAATGGGTATCTAATGCGTTTCTTGTAAAAGATAAAATTTGGATATGTCCAGCATACTCAAATCAGCCATTGCGCTGCTTTGATGTTAATACACAAAAAATATCAGAGTATTCTTTTATAGAGGAGCAATTATCGCTGACAGGAATAATATTGAAAGAAAGTCAATTTGTTTTTGCATCCTTAGAAAATAAAATATTATGGTTTGCGATTTATAATACACCGTATGTCGTGTCTTATAATGTAGAGAGAGATAGATGGAATTGCTATTCTTTTTATGAGTTTGGAAAAGTATCAAATCTATCTTATGATGGCAATGACTTATGGATTTATTTTATGGATAGAAGAATATTTATATCATGGAGACCGGAGCGTGGTGTTCTAGATATTTATGAAGTATCGGATATGAAGCTGGATATGAGCAAAGGAGACCCATATAGTTATATCTATGGGTTTCAAAATAATATCTTTGTAATTCCGACATATGATAATGATATTTATATTGTTAATAGAAAAACTAAGAAAGAATATTTGACGAATTTTGTTTTAAATTATGAACGGATTTATACATGGCCATATGTTCCCTTGTTTTATGCTTGTATACCACGAGAAAATCGGCTGATTTTATTACCATATTCTGTAAATGTTATTGTTGAGATCAACATGGAAGATGGACAGATACAGTGCATAGAGAGTAAATTTGATTATGGGGACTTATGGTATTGCCTTGGCGAGCATTGTCAGAAAAAAAAGCTAATTGAGAATGATCAGATCACGCTAAAAGAATATATTTCATATATTGAATTTAGAGAAAATGTCAGCACAAATTATGAGGATGAAAGTACTTTTGGGCGATACATATTTGATAAGGCGGAGAGAAAATGAAAAATGTGATTATATTTGGAGCTGGCATACAGGGAAGCCGGTTAAAAAGAATATTGGAACAGACAGGTGAATATAAAGTTTGCTATTTTTGCGATAATAATCATAGAAAACAAAATGAAATACTTAATGGTGTTAAAATTATTTCTATGAATGATATGGAAGTGCTATCAAAAGAGGGGTTCAAGGGGATTTTGATTATTGCTGTTTATAAGCAACGGCAGGTCATCGAACAGATACAAGAAAATGGTGAGATTCATTTTCCAGTATATGGTGTGGCATGGGAGTATATAATGCAAAACCGTGGGATAGATGAAATTTTGTATTTTATTGATATTAAAAAACCCTATTTTGACTATTTTGAATATCATGTATCCGATCACTGTAATTTGAAATGCCGGGGATGCGGACATTATAGTAATGTTGCAGAGCCACATTTCGGGGATTTGGAAAAATACATTAGAGATTTGAAGCGTTTAAAAGAACTGTTTTGCGGAATCGAAATTATTCGTTTAATGGGCGGCGAGCCGCTGCTCAATAAAAACTTGCCGGATTTTATTTTCTGGACAAGAAATATTTTCCCGGATTCTGATATTATGGTGGTTACAAATGGTTTGCTCATCCCCCAGATAGAAGAAAAAGTTCTGGAAACAATGAGTAAATATTTTGTTAGGTTTGATATCAGTTTATATCCACCTACCCAAAAAATAAAAGAAAAAATTGAATTAAGATGTATTGAAAATGATGTGAACTATCATTTTTCCACACCAATTAATGAGTTTTATGATTGCATGAATTATAACGGCGATTCAAACAAGTATATTGCTTATGAAAAATGTAAATCCAACCACTGCCATTTCTTAGAAGAAGGAAAAATTTCAGTTTGCAGTATGCCAATATTATATAAAAATCAACGAAAGAAATTGCTATGGGAAATGTGTATAGGAGAAAATGATATTATAGATCTGTATGATCCAAATTTGGACGGATATAAATTGAAAGAGTTTCTTTCAAAACCGATGGAAGTGTGCAGATATTGTAGCGATGGTGAATTAAAATATTTTGAATGGCAGGGAAATTATCCTTATTGCGAAAAATTTAATTGATCGGAAAAGAGGTTTGGGCATGAAAGTGCATAGAATGGCATTGACCGCAGGAGTAGCGGGCATCGGAATAGGGGGATTACTGGGATGGTACTTTACAGGTCACAAGTATTGCGTTCAATTAGACAACAGTGATGACTCAGTACGCAAAAATCAAGAAATTATACGGATATATGATGTATGGATGATGGTAAATGGTCTGGGAAAGTCAATCGGACAGTTTTTGAAAGAACAAGGAATAAAAAGCGTAGCGATATATGGCATGGAGACTTTGGGAGTGCGGGTGTATTATGAATTATTGAAAACAAATGAAATAGAAGTGAAATATGCTTTAGATCAAAATCCGCAAATACAAATACCGGGGATTAAAATATATAAACCAGATATGAGGCTCAATATCGCTATAGATGCTGTAATTGTAACAGATCTCCGTTCATATGATGATGTGTCAGTCAATTTGAAGAAGAACGGGTATAGCAGGGTTATAGCATTAGATGAGATGCTCTATGCTATGTTATAAGCAGGGGGAGGTAGTATGATTAGGTTTTGTGATAAAAATGTATATAACATTAAAGAAGGGGAAATGACGAGAACTCAAATGCTGGGTTTCTTTTTGGAGAGTGAAGAAAGACAGTGTTCTGTTCTCGCTGTGTATAGTACGGATAGCAGTTATCTGGGAATCATTACATATTATAGTTTGCTTGAACAAAATGAGAGTGAGTTTGGATATACAACAGAGACGATAACGATATCGGAACACTTTTGGGAACAAGCGAAGGAGTATTTTGGGATATTTCCAAATCTGTTGCTGCCGGTAATGAATGTGAATGGAGATATAATAGGGTTTGCGTTTGATGATGCGTCAGGGTATTACCAGATTGAAGAGGGAATCAAGCTGCTGGGAAATGAATACGCGAGGGCATACTTTGCTGAAAAATATTTTAAAGTTCAAATGATTGTCATTACAGATCTGAATGAATTAGCATGGAACTGTTATTTGCTATTTAGGAAGATGGGGTATGAAATATGTGTCATTGGAGAAAAATGGGAATGGTTCAATTTCAAAAGTGGGGATAAGTATCTGGATTATCCTGAATATGCAAAATTCTATATATATGCTGAAGGCGCTGGTTATATACGGACAGAAGATGAACAGCAACTCATAAAGCAGCAGTGGGTGCGAAATGCTTTTCGATTTATTATTGATTTGAATGATGAAATAATGAAGTATATATTTCAAGTGACATTAGAAGGATTATTGTACAAGGGAATTTCTGTATGTGAATGTATTGTTCCGGCAGCGTCTAGCGTGCAATATAGAACGGAATTAGAGCAAAAATGCGGTGAAAATAAAGTATCCTTAGAAAAATATATGGATGGTTCTCGTGAGGAACAATCCCAAATAGAAAAGTATATTTTTGAAATGTATGGAGAAAAAAATGTCATGGCTTTAAAGGACGGGCGGGGAAAAAAGGGCAGGTATATCCCCGTGGGTAGCTATGTGGGACAGACGGTTGGTGATTTGCCATATAAAAAGAGGATTTATCTGATAGGTCCCTGCATAGCTGACGGCTACGGTTGTCTGGCGGAAGATTCCTTAAATGCACAACTTCAGCAACTGGTGGCTTGCTATGGCTACCAAATGGTTGCTATTTGTATTGAAATGTTTAATTGGACGCAGTGGATGATACATAATATAGATACAATTCCGATACGGGAGAAAGACATTGTTTTGGTCATTTATGACTCTGAGTGGTTTTTGAATGGGGGGGGTATGATGAATGTCCTCAAGTGGATTTATCTTCTGTCTATAATAACTCTGATAGAAATTCTATGTTTTGTAGAATGACTTTACACACTAATCCTGAAGGAAATCGAGTTATTGCACAAGAAATATTTGAGCATTATTTAAAAGATAAAATGTTAAGCATGAGCTTGAAAGTAGGAAATAATTTTCTTCAACGGGGAGAATTATTGAATGCGGAGTCTATTGATGAGATAAATAAATATATAACAAAGATACAGCATGAAAGCACAGGTATGGTGGGCGCAGTTGTTATGAATTGTAACCCATTTACATATGGGCACCGGCATTTGATAGAATACGCGGCAGATCAGATGGATTTGTTGTATATATTTGTAGTAGAAGAAGACTGTTCTTTTTTTAACTTTCAAGATCGGTTTGAAATGGTGCAAAAGGGGACAGAAGATCTTACGAATGTTGTTGTAGTGCCAAGTGGGAAGTGGGTTTTATCTTATAGAACAATGCCGGCTTATTTTGCAAAAGAAATAAATCAAGATATTCAGGTAGATGCATATTTAGATTTAGAGATATTCTGTCGCTATATAGCCCCACCTTTAGGTATACAAAAACGTTTCGCAGGCGAAGAGCCGTTTGATCGGGTGACACGGCAATATAATGAGCAAATGAAAGAAATATTGGAAGATTTTTGTATATTGTTTGAAGAAATACCGAGAAAAATGTATAAGGGTAGAACGATTAGTGCATCGTATGTACGTGAATGTATGCGGACAGCTAAATGGGAACAAATAAAATATCTTATTCCGGAAACAAGTTATCAGGTTTGCTTAAAATATAAAAAATAATCTAGTATGAGGTAGGAAAGATGAATGTACTCATGATTAGCAATTCCACAGAATGCTTTGGAGCAAATAATTCTATGCTGGATATGATAGTTGCTTTAAAGAAGAGGGGGGTAGGCATAATTGTTTTTTTGCCGGGCAAGGGGGATTTTGTGAGAAAGTTACGGCAGAATCATATCAAGTATTATGTAATTCCGTACCATTTATGCGCAGCAATTTCAAGTACGCAGAGAGAGCGGTGGCATAAACTTTATGATAACTTGTTGCTTGCATGGAAAACAAGAAGCCTTGTGAAAGAGTGCAATATTGATTTAATACATACAAATGCGTCAAACGTTGATTTTGGAGCAATTCTGGCGAAAATGTGCAAACTACCGCACATATGGCATATTAGGGAATTATTGCAGGAACATTATAAGCTTAAATATGATTTTCCATGTATGGAAAAAAAACTGATGTGTGAATCTGATTGTTTAATTTATATATCGCGATATGTTGCAGAAAAAAGAAAATGCGGCACAAATCATGTAGTGCTGTATGATGGAATTGATCTTGATAAGTATAAGATTCATAAGGAAGAATTGTTGTGCGGAAATATAATTCGTATATTATATTGTGGAAAAATTTCAAAGGAGAAAGGTGTTATAGATGTAATTAAGGCAGTTAAAAAAATGATTGAATGGGGATATCAGAATGTTCAGTTGGATATTGTTGGTGATACAAGCGAGTATTATGAAAAATTATTGAGTTATGTAGAAAAAAGCCATCTTGAAAAATATATTTTTTTTCATGGATATCAAACGGATATGTATGTGTTTCGCAAAAACGCAGATATTGCGGTTATGTGTTCACGGAGTGATGCCTTGGGCAGAGTTACGATTGAAAGTATGTTGGGGGAATGTTTGGTTATTGGGGCTGATAGGGGAGGAACCCTTGAACTCATAAAAGATGGAGAAACGGGTTATTTGTATGAAGCAGGAAATGCCGGACAGCTTGCAAAAAAAATGATTTTAGTATCTCAGAACATTGAGGAGAGCGCTCAAATTGTTCTTCGTGCGAAAGAGTATGCAGAAAAGCAATTTAATAATGACGATTATGCAGAAAAAGTATATAATCTTTATAACAGATATGCACTCTTTCCTGCTCAGGAAACGAAGAAATAATCAGATGAAATAGCGAGACGGAAACACTGTCGGAATGGGAGAATAAGATGATCAAAGATTTGGATTTAATGAAAGATATAACGCCATTGTTTGAAAAACAGATTGTAGTATGGGGGATTGGAAGAAAAGGTCGTCTGCTTTTGGAAGATATTAAAACAATGGAAGCTGGTAGAAAAGGTATTTATCTTTGCGATTCCAATAATATGTTGTGGGGAGAGAGGATTTGTGATGAGAAAGTGTTATCCCCAAGTGAATTGAAAGATGCGCTCAATAAAGCAGTGTTAAAAGATATTATTTTTTTAGTGCCGGCAGAATCTTTAAGTGCTCAGGATGAGATTATAGAGAGAATAGAGAGCGAATATGGCACTTCCATAGATGTTTACACAAACTATGCAATAGAATGGGGAATATACTTATGCATTAATAGTCCGTATTTGGCGAGTAGATTCCGAGAAAGGAAATTAGAGGAACATAGGATTAAAAAAATGATGCATAGCGAGGCAATGCCGGCGAAAATAAATGCACTTACCTATTTTTCTTTCTGTCCATTGCATAATGATGAGATTATTCTGATATATCAGCCGGGGAAAGTTGCGTCTTCATCTATATATCAAAGTATTCAAAATTATAATCGATATGTATTGCATACACATGTCCTGACGGGTATAGGATCTGATAAGGATGATTTATATAATCTCGTGAATCTAAAATCTGGAAAAATTATCAGTTTAGTAAGAGACCCAATCGAAAGGCAGATATCTGCTATGTGGCAAAATGTTGTAAATATTAACCGCTATAGTGATGAGGTTGATTTTTCTGAGATAGAAAATTTTTATTTTTATGACGGATTTGAAAATGAGGAATTTGAATGGTTTAATGAACAAATCAAGGAAGTGTTCCATATTGACGTATATGATTACCCGTTTGATTCCCAAAAGGGGTATACTATCATTGAAGCCGGAAAGATCCAGATTTTATTAATGAAGATGGAAAAAGTAAATGAATTGGTAAACGTGATAGGAAATTTTCTGGGAATAGAACAATTTCAATTACAGACTAGTAATGTGAGTGGGCAGAAAGCATATCGTTTTGCGTTAAAAGCCTATAAAGAGAATTTTGTGCTTTCGCCATCAAGGCTGCATGATATATATGAAAAGAACACGTATGTGCAGCATTTTTATTCAAAACAGGAACGGGAAAATCTATATAAAAAGTGGGCGAAAACTCCAGAAGTATAGAAAAGAAGATCGTGATATGAAACAAAAAAGTCAGGTAATTAGTCTAATCAATGTTGTAAATAGTCTTGACATAGATGATAGACCGGTTGGGCATGAACTGAAATGTCTGCAGGATTTGTGCAAGTTATTAAAAGGTAAAGTTGAAATTCTGGCAGGGCAAAGGTATATGCATGCGCTAAAGATTTCAGGTAAGATGTTACCTTATAGCGCACATTCAGGAGTCAAAGAGAAAAGAGATTTATTGATTTTAAAAAATTATATAGTTTCACTTATAAAAGCTGAAGGGGATATTTTGGTATATATAACAGTGCCGGAAGCACTGCTTTGGTGGATAGCATTATATCGTGGAAAACGAAAAATAGTTTTGCTGACATATAATGACTGGAGTGTATACCAGCAAAACATATTAAAACATCAGAAAATCCGTCAGTGGCTGATCAATCGTGGGCTACGAAGATCGGCAGGCTGTATAGTCACGAATAAAAATTATACTCCGCGTATGCCTTATGTCAGGATTCCGGATTATTATATTAATGATGATATTGAAATATATCAGAGAACGGAGAAGAAAAGAGGATGTATATGCCTTGGTGAGATGCGATATGGCAAAGATATAGCAGGTTTAGCCAGATGCTTGATTGGGACAGATATTCCTTTAAAAATTGTAGGAGTTTTTTCCGATAAAAATATGTATGATAGAACAATGCAATATTCTAAGGATAATGTACAGGTAATCAATAAGAATCTGCCATATGCTGAATACCTAAAGGAATTATCTTTACACCAATATTTTGTTTTGCCATATGATTTACGAACATATACAGGAAAGACAAGCGGTGTTCTCCAGGAGGGGATTTTTGTGGGATCAATTCCGATTGCTCCATGTTCAATATTAAGGCAAAATGGTATACAGGGGTTGGGATATCATGACATGAGAGAGATTCCCAGTTTGATTCAAAAGTATGAGCAAGGTAAGATACAGGTAAACAATTGTTTAATGGAGTATCAATTTATTAATGTGCAGAGAAAACTTAATTTGTTCATTTCAAAAATGCTTGCTGGAAAGGAAATTGAGGATGGCAGGAAAGAAAAGGGATCGAATTGTTTATATACCATATTGCAAAGGTGTAAAAAAATCAAACTTTAATGAATATACTTCGAACATGATTGAAATATTGGATGAAGAATATCATGTGGAAGGAAAGTTAGCGACACCGATTAATATAAACTTAATGTTAAGAACCAAGGCAGTTTTTTTAAACTGGGTGGAGACATCGGGGTTGAACAGAAGCAGAAAGCTTCAAATCTTGCTTTATAAACTATTTGGAGCCCGAATAATATGGGTATTTCATAATAAATATCCGCATGATACGATATTGAATAAAGTAAGTACCAGAAATATAAACTGGCTTGCCCGACATAGTAATATTATAATGTTACACTCGAAAAGCAGTAGCAAATATATTCCTGATGCTGCAAGAAATAGAAAAAAAGCAGTTTATGTACCGCATATATTATACGGTGGGGGCAAAGGCAAGCCATGTCCTTTTGATATGAGAGAAAAATACAAGATTTCGGATGAAGATTTTGTCTTTACGATTTTTGGTACTATTAGACCATATAAAAAAATAGAACGGGGAATAGAGGCGTTTCAGAAATTGCAAATGAATCATGCAAAGCTAATCATAGCAGGTTCTCCTGAAGATGCAGAGTATGTAAAAGACATTGAGCGTTTATGCGAAGGTAGTAAAAACATAATACTGGATATGCACTATCTTTCCGCAGTTAAACTTGATGGAATTATTGACATTTCTGATGTTGTTCTTTTGCCATATCAGAATAAAAGCAGTATGAATTCTGGAGTAATGATACAAGCATTTTCAAGGGGAAAGACAGTGATCATACCAAATATATGTATGGCAAGGGATTTGGCGCAATACCATTTTTTCTATATGTATCAAAAGCATTTAGATCAAGTTATGTTAAAGGCATATGAGAATGGGAAGGATATTAATAGACATATGGGAGAACAAGCTAAAGAGTATATATACGAACATAATAACAAGGAAGTAGTTAAAAAATATGTTTATAGAATGTTAAGTCGTATCTGAGTTGACAATAGAGAGGTAAGAGGTGAGTTTGTGGAAAGAATACAGTTTATAAAAAAGAAGGAAAGACTATTGGCAATAGTTATAAAAAATGATTATACGTGTGATGGTATAAATTTTATAACACCGGATGAATATTCCCAGCAGGTAGCATATATGCACCATCCGGCAGGAAAGGTGATAGATGCGCATGTTCATAATTTAGTGCATCGGAATGTGGTTTTGACACAGGAAGTTTTGTTTATTAAAAAAGGAAAAGTTCGTGCAGACTTTTATGATGATTATGAGGATTACTTAGAGAGCATTATTTTGGAGTCTGGTGATGTTATCTTACTTATCTCGGGAGGGCATGGTTTTACTGTTTTGGAAGAAGCAGAGATGGTAGAAGTAAAGCAAGGACCGTATTCTGGAGAAGCAGATAAAAAGCGATTTAAGGGAATTGATAAACAAGAAGTAATTTTTAAGGCGGAATAATAAAAGAAAGCAGGGGATACAAGGCATATGGACAGGCATTGTATTATTAGGACAAAGAATGAAGAATAGACTATTTTTGTGATCAAAAAATTCCTGTACGGCAGTACTTTCATAATACACCTGTTATAAACATTGAGGAACTAGAGAAAAAGATAAATAAAAGTTCGAAAGGGGCAAAAATGTTTTATCAATATACAACCCTATGGATAAACGGACTGTTGATTATTAAAAAGAATTATATGTAAAGGATATGGGAAATGCACATATGGAATTTATACCGGTAAACGAACCACTGTTAAATGGAAATGAAAAAAAATATTTGTGTGAATGTATTGATACTGGATGGATTTCCTCAGAAGGTCCGTTCGTGCAGGAGTTTGAACGGAAAATGAGTGCAAAAGTTGGCAGAAAATATGGGATCGCGGTATCTAATGGAACTGCCGCATTAGAGATTGCGGCACAAGCCCTTGGAATTGGGCAAGGTGACGAGGTTATCATGCCAACCTTTACAATTATATCTTGTGCAATGGCAATAACTAAGCTTGGGGCAGTCCCGGTATTTGTTGATAGTGACTTAAATACATGGAATATGAATGCAGATGAAGTGGAGGCTAGGATAACCAGTAAGACAAAAGCCATCATGATTGTTCATCTGTATGGGCTACCCGCAGAAGTTGATACAATATTAGCTGTGGCGCGGAAATATAATTTAAAAGTAATAGAAGATGCTGCGGAAATGATTGGACAAACATATAATGGAAAAGCTTGTGGGAGTTTTGGAGATATTAGTGCTTTTAGCTTTTATCCTAACAAACATGTGACGACGGGAGAAGGCGGTATGCTGTTTACAGATAGTGAAGAACTGGCAGAACGGTGTCGCACTTTAAGAAATTTATGTTTTAGGAAAGATATTAGATATGTGCATGATGAAATTAGTGATAACTATCGGTTCACGAACTTACAGGCGGCGGTTGGTCTTGCGCAGCTGGAAAGATTGGATGAATTTGTCATACGAAAGAGAAAAATGGGGAAATATTATACAGAAAGATTAAAAAATGTAGAGGGATTAACGCTTCCGCTTGAGTGTACTGATTATGCTGACAATATATACTGGGTGTTTGGATTAGTGTTGAACAGGGATGTTTGCATTGATAATAAAAGAGTGCAAGAACTTTTGACGAAGGAAGGGATTGGAACAAGAACATTTTTTTGGTGCATGCATGAACAACCAGTATATCGAAACAAGGGTTGGGTTACAAACGAAACCTATCCTAATGCAGAATATCTGGCTAGAAAAGGATTCTATATTCCAAGCGGATTAGCTTTAACGGAGAAGCAAATGGAAATAGTGGCGGACAAAGTGATAAAGATGATGCAGGTAATACGATAAGGGAGGGTGCTATGAACATATCAGGAATGGGATGCTCAGATTCGCTTATCCTTGAAATATAAATATTATTATATAAGTGAACTTTTATTGTAACTGTGCTGACTAGTTACAAAAGGAAAATATATTGGTTAATGTCTGATTAAAGGAGCAGGAATAGATATGGTTACTTTGGCAAAATTTGAAGAAGATTTTTATGAAACATATAAAAATGAGAAAAGAAAAATTGTATTATACGGAGCCGGAAATGAGTGCAGGCGACATTTGATGGAAATTCCTTCTATTGATATGATTTGTGATCAGAATGCATTGAAAATACAAAGTATTGATGGAATCAGAGTATGTCTGCCGGAAGAGATGTGTTGCTATAAAGAGCCAATCTATATTATTGTTTGTGTTCGAGATGAAAAGATATGTGATGAAATCGTAAGAACTGTATTTGAATTGAAAATAGAAGCCAGAATTTTTTTGTTATGCAACAATATTTCATTCGCAAATTCTTATAGTGAAACCATGCATTCATATGTGCCTCATGAAACTATCTCCAAATTAAAAGTGAATATTGTTAATTCGGACCAGGATTGGATTTTTAATAAGTTTGCTGTTAAGATGGAAGAAATGCTTTTATCTTTAGGTGTTGACGTGACAATATCTACGGATAGTAGAAATGATGTTGATATTAATCACCACATACCGTTGGCTGCATATAAAGCATATCCGAACGATACGCTGATGATTACGCATGTTCAGAATACAAAGGTTTTATTTTTGCTAAAAAAACAATTAGAAGTTGCCGGAATGGGAATTTGTATGTCTAAAGAAACGATGAACCGGTTGGCGGAATACGGAGTGCCTCGTTACAAACTGTGCTACATTAATCCAGCACAGGATAATATAATCAAACCACGTAAATATACAATTGGAATCACGAACAGATGTTATGATAACGTTGATGTAAGAAAGCGGGCGGATTCTTTGTTAGATGCTTTAGATGGTGTCGAAGCGGCTTATTTCCGATTTGTTATTATGGGTTCCGGCTGGGACAGAATTATAGAGAAAATGAAAGAAAGTGGATTTGAAGTAGAGTATTACCCTGAGTTTATATATGATATTTATACTATGCTGATGCAACGAATTGATTATTTTCTCTATATGGGATTTGATGAGGGGGCAATGGGATATCTTGATGCAATGGCAGCCGGAGTCGGAACTATTGTGACGCCACAAGGGTATCATTTGGATGTAGACTGCCCAATCGATTATCCGTGTAGTACGACAAAACAATTTAGAGACGCATTTCTGGATTTACAAAAGAGGAGAAAAAGAAAGGCAGAGGCTGTCAAAGAATGGAATTGGAATAATTATGCTGTGAAACATTTAGAAATTTGGGAATATTTATTGGCGCGCAAACCTTTAAAAGAATTATATAAAAATCAATTAAAATATGAGGATGGTATTTTTTCTATACTTCCTGAAGATCACAGAATTTGAAAATGTTCAATATTGAAAAGGTGATTATATTTCATATAAAAATGATTGAGGAATAAAAGATATGGAAAATATTGATGACTTGATAGCTAAAATCAATACGGGGGAATTTAGTTATAGTGATTTGGAACAGTTAGCGTGTTTGTGGCGGGGCATGGTCTGCATTAGGGGGGCAGGATATATAGGATCAGGGCTGATATTTGATATATTAACGGTGGCAGGATTTCATGTTGATTATTTTATGGATGCGAACAAAACATTGGGAAGTAAAATCAGAGATACAGAAATAGTAGCGTTATCTGAATTGGAAAATGACAAAATATTGATTGTGGTTGCAGTGGGAGAAAAATATTTGGATGAAGTGATTGCAGAACTATCCCTGAATAAGTTCATTAAGTATATTATTGCATCTTCTGACTGGGAAGAACAAATTGTGAGAAGTGTAAAAGAAACGGGAAGCGAAGAGACTAATAAAAAATATGGTTATTGGACAGACGACAGGAAATGCGCGGAGCGATGGATGAGAGAACGGGTAGGATATGATCCTGATTTAGACCATCCAAAAACATTTAATGAGAAGCTTCAATGGTTAAAGTTGAATGATAGAAATCCGTACTATACAAAATTGGTGGATAAATATGCCGTCAAAGAATATGTATCTAATTTAATCGGAGAGGAATATGTCATTCCTACATTGGGGGTATGGGATGATTTTGAACAGATAGATTTTGAAAGTTTACCGGATCAATTTGTTTTGAAATGTACACATGATAGTGGCAGCAGCATTGTTTGTCAGGATAAAAAGTGTTTCGATTATAAAAAAGCGAGAGAAAAGTTAAATAAATGTTTGGATAGAAATTTTTATTATACTGGCAGAGAATGGCCATATAAAGATGTTAAACCGCAGATATTGTGTGAGAAATATATCGGCGGACAGCAAAGTGAGGAATTGCTTGATTATAAGATAATGTGTTTTAATGGTTGCGCAAAATGTTCTTTTATATGTAGCGACCGCGGAAATGAATTGAAGGTAAACTTTTATGATAGAGAGTGGAATCCGATGCCTTTTTGGAGACATTATAAAAAGGCGGATAGAGAATTTCCAAAGCCCTCAAAATATGAGAATATGATTGCGTTGGCTGAAAGACTAAGCGGGGGACTTAAATTTGTCAGAGTAGACTTCTATAATATAGAGGGCGTGATTTATTTTGGAGAATTGACGTTGTATCCGGGGAATGGGTTTGAGGAATTTCATCCTGTGGAATGGGATGAAATCCTAGGGAACTGGATGGAACTGTAGGGGGGGGGGTAAATAATGGCTAAAATATTAATTATGGGGGATATGGTGCCGACAACAACCAATTTTGAATTATTTTCAGAGGGAATAGCAGAAAATATAATAGGGACAGAACTTGTAAAACTATTTAAGAATGCGGATTATCGTATTTTAAATTTGGAAGTTCCGCTGACGGATAAGAATGTTCCGATATCTAAATGGGGAGTAAATTTGTCTGCACCAACTTTAACAATACAGGGAATAAAGGCTCTCAATATTAATTATGCAGGATTAGCCAATAATCATATTATGGATCAAGGCGATGAGGGATTGTTTTCTACGATTCACTTGCTACAGGCGAACGATATTTTATTTTCTAATGTAGGAAAAAATCTTTCAGAAGCAGAACAAGGCAAGATTGTTACGATAAATGGAATAAAATTAGGCATATATGCTTGCGTTGAACATGAATATTCATGTGCGGATGAAAATAAGGCAGGCGCGAATCCATTTGAGCCAATAAATACATATATTCAGATTAGCCAAATGAAAAAAGCGTGTGATCATCTGTTGGTGCTTTATCATGGCGGAAAGGAACATTATAGATATCCTACCCCGGGGTTGCAGAAATCCTGTAGAAAATTTGTTGAAAGTGGAGCCGATTTGGTAATATGCCAACACAGCCATTGCGTTGGCTGTGAGGAACAATATTTGAACGGGACGATTATATATGGTCAGGGGAACTTCTTATTTGATTATTTGCAAGAAGAATGTTGGTATGATGGATTACTTGTCGAATGGACTATTTCCAAAGAGAACAGTAGTATAAATTATATCCCTATCGTACGTGACGGAAATAGAGTTGCTAAGGCAGACATGGATAAAGGGAGAAAAATCTTAGACGGTTTTCAAAGAAGAAGCGAGGAGGCAAAGGATAAAGAGATTTTACGTCTAAAATTTGAACAGTTATGTAAAGAAAATTATTTGTTTTACATGGATGGAATAAAAAATGGAGTAGATTTGCAGCGAGATAATTTTATTAGGTGTGAAACACATAGAGAAATTCTTCTTGGAGCCATTTTACTGAATCAGGAACGAAGGAAGCGAATTTTACAAATGATTTTCTCGAAAAAAGTAATAATTTGGGGAACAGGAAATTTTGGAGAAGTGATATATAATTTGATGCTTCGTAACAATATTGATGTCTACGCATTTTGCGATAATGATCTGGAAAAATGCGGCGGCACGAAACATGGAATAGAAATTATTAGCCCGCAGGAGCTGTTAATGTGGAGAGAAGAAGATTATTTGATTATAGTGGCTACAATTCATGAAGACGAAATAGAAGAACAGCTATTGGACATGGGAGTTCATGAGTATTATTTGTTAAGTGATTTGCAAGGAAAATTATTGGATTTTTAAAGGAAACAACTATAAAAGAGAGGAAAATATGGTGCTTTTACAAATACCATATAAAGGACATTATGAATATATCAGTAGTCATACCGATGTATAATAGAGAAAATACAATCGAAACGGCAATCATGTCAGTTCTAAATCAAACGGTGCGCCCAATGGAAATTATCGTAGTTGATGATTGCTCCACAGATGCATCAGTCAAAGTTGTAAAGGAACTTCGTAAAAAAAGTAAAATGATTAGACTGATTAGACTCCAAAGAAATTCCGGGGCTCAGGTGGCGAGAAATTGTGGAATAAAGGTGGCGCAAGGTGATTGGATTCTTTTTTTAGATTCTGATGATGAATTATTGAATAATGCTGTGGAAATCCAACAAGAAGAAGTTAAAATGAATCCGGGATTTGATGTATATTATGGAAACTATTATCTTAAAAAGAACGGAAAATTTTATTATAGAAATTGTAGGATGGACGGACAGGAAGGTAACTTTTTTCATAGTGTGATGTTCGCATCTAAGGCTATATTTCCAGGTTTGCTGGTAAGAAAAACAGCATTGGAAGAGATTGGGCTGCTAGATGTATATGTTCCGGCATATCAAGAATGGGATACTCAAATCAGACTATCATTGCAACATAAATATTTCTATATAAATAAAATTTTGTTCATTTATAATGTTTACGATGGAGAAACCATTTCAAACGATACCAAAAAAGGCGTTAAGGGATTTCGGTATGTTGTAATGAAAAATGGAGATTTATTTTTAAAAGAAGACGGAATAAAGAGTATTATTTTCTATTATGATGGTATGTATTTTAGATATAAAAAGTGCAATGATTATAGACAGTATTACTATTTGTGTATGTTAAGGATTTTTCAGCTGATATTATCAAAGCGATTTCTTCAAGATAGATGCATTCGCATTATGAGAAGTGTCTGGAGGTTAAATGCAGCAATTATAGTAGATCAGACAAAAAGAAATGGCACAAGGCGGATAGAAAAGATTCAACATAGGGGTAATAGATAATATGAATATATTATTCGTCACCGGATGCTTTGCTAAGAATGAAAGAGATATGGCTTTAAGCGGAATGCCAAATGCTGTGTTTAAAAGTGCTGTAGGAATGTGGAGAAGAGGGCATAAAGTTCGGATATTGGCTGTAGATGAGCGGGATAGACAGTGGCATTACCAAGGAATAGAAGTAATCTCTGTTCAAGCCGAGAACCCACTTGCAGAAAAATATATATGGAACAATATGCTGTGTATATTGAAAAGAGAACATAAAATTGAAAAAAAAATACGCCAGTTATATAAAGAAGAATCAATAGATATCATACAATATACAGGTTGGTTTGGGATTGGTTTATTGCATTTTTCAAATATTCCAGCGGTTATGCGGGTATCGTCTTATACCAAAACGCAACTTGCCCAAAACTATTCTCAAAAAATAAGAATTTTATTGTCAATAGCAGAATACCTTGCAGCAAAACGGATGAATTATATTTTTGCACCTAGCAGACTAATGGCAGAAAGTTTGGCAAAAGATATCAAGAGAAGCGTAGGCATTATAGAAACGCCATATTTTTCTGAAAAAGTAGAATTAGATGACAGTGTGTTCAAAGAAAAAATAGAAAACAAAAAATATATTTTGTTTTTCGGGCGTATGTCAGTGGATAAAGGAATACTTACTATAAGAGATATACTGTATAGAGTATTAAAGGAACATTTGGATATATTTTTTGTTTTTGCGGGCATTTCCTGTGAGCATGATGGTGTAATTATTGAAAAAGAATTGATACGGGCATCTCAGGATTTCCGGGATAGAGTGATTTTTTTGGGATTATTGCCCCAAAGTAAATTAATACCAGTCATCAAGAATGCCGAGATGGTTCTTATGCCATCACTTGCGGATAATTTTCCTAATACCTGTGCAGAGGCGATGGCTTTGGGAAAGATTGTAATTGGAACAGAGGGGAGCAGCCTTGAACAATTCATAAAGGATAAAGAGAATGGATGTTTGGCTGAGATAGGCAACGCAGAAAGTTTATATGATTGTGTGAAATATGTTTTGAATATGGAGGATGTGCAGAAAGAAGATATTTCCAATCAGGCAATGAAGAGGATCAAAAAACTCGATTTAGAACAGTATTCTTTGAAAATGGAATTATTGTATGAGAAAGTAATAGATAAAGTGAGGGAAGCATGATAGTTGTCCGAATATATGAAGGCTTGGGAAATCAAATGTTTGAATACGCCTATGCTTATGCGCTTAGCCAGCGAATGAAAAAAAGGAATATTAAAGTGTACCTTGATATGCGGGAGAAAGAAGTTACTTTGTATGATAAGAAACGTATGGGAAGACCGTTGGCTATAGGGCAGTTTAATATTAGCCTTCCAATAGCAGATAACGAAATATTACAGCATTGGAATTACATTACGAATCAAAAAGTCATATATAGATTGATTAAGTGTATTCAAAATACTAAAATATGGAAATATCACGTTGTTTGGGAAGATGAGTTTAATTACAGGAGAAAATATTTACAAATAAGAGATTATTCTTATGTAGTTGGCTGGTTTCAGCATAATCAATATTTTGAAAAATATAGAAATCATCTGCTTTCTGAATTTACTTTAAGAGAAAAGTGGGATGTGCCGTCACAGCTAAAACAGATTATGAAAGAATATCAGGTTATCTCACTGCATGTAAGACGAGGGGATTATATAACAAATTCATATGCCAGAAAAGTATTGCCGGCATGCAATAAGGAGTATTATAGTAGCGCAGTTGAATACTTGAGATCCAGAGTATTAAATCCTTTTCTTTTTATCTTTACGAATGATGAAGAATGGGTGAGTGATAATCTGCGTTTTGATATTCCAAGTATTGTAGTTACGAATCATTATAATTTATCAGATATACAGGAAATGATTTTGATGAGCCAGTGTAAACATAATATTATTGCAAACTCAACGTTCAGTTGGTGGGGAGCATGGCTGAACAGAAATGAAAAGAAAATAGTAATTGCACCTAAAAAATGGTTTGCGGGTGGGGAACGAAAGAATATCGCGTTGGAAAGCTGGATCAAAATAATGAAAACTAAAGTAATACCATTTTATCTTCCACAATTTCATACTATTCCTGAAAATGACGAATGGTGGGGCAAAGGTTTTACAGAATGGACAAATGTCAAAAGTGCTAAAGCATATAGAAAGGACCAATCTCAACCGAGAATTCCTCTTAATAACAATTATTATGATCTTAGTAAGATTGAGACTTTAAAATGGCAAGCTAATCTTGCAAGAAAATATGGTATCTATGGTTTCTGTTTCTACCATTATTGGTTTAATGGCAAACTCTTATTA
>JAAGKN010000336.1_pt1 | contig 74036 bp, 74 predicted proteins | sample 6206371 | NCBI WGS metagenome assembly JAAGKN01 (sample SAMN11533720, study PRJNA540317) | gut metagenome | isolation source: fecal pellets from male and female animal of same cohort | host: Peromyscus leucopus | place: USA:CA | collected 2017 | reverse complement strand
TTGGTTGGGATAGATAAGGTTGATTGAAAGATTCTAAGCCAAGTTATCGTCATTGCGAGGAATGAGCGTTAGCGAATGACGCGGCAATCAACCATGCAGCACACCCACATTATCTAGGATTCATTACCTGTTGATTGCTTCGGCTTTGCCTCGCAATGACGAAATGCAAAAACAAACCCTAGCACCGCTGATTTGCTTCGATAAAAAACCTCAAAACCGCCATGCGAATCGCCACACCACATGCAACTTGTTCAAGCACCTTGCAGCGGGGGTCTTTGAGCATTGCATCATCAATATCAATATTGCGATGCACGGGTCCGGGGTGCAAGAGAATAATATCACGTTCGCCAAAAAGTTTTTTGGTAATGCAAAAATCGGTCGCATAGTCTTTGAGGCTGCTATAAATTGGAAAACTATGCCGCTCAACTTGTGTGCGTAAGCTCATCACCGCATCGACTTCATCGATGATTGCAGCAAGATTATGAAAAACGCGCAACTTTGTTTTGGGGATAAAATGCGGCGGCGCAACAAGAATCACTTCCATTCCAAAGCACTGCAAAAGGCTAATATTGCTATTTGCAACGCGAGAATTGCGAATATCGCCTACAATCGCGATTTTTTTGCCTTCTAAATCTCCCAAATTGCGCCGCAATGTGAGCAGGTCGAGCAAAGCTTGTGTGGGGTGCGCATTTGCGCCATCGCCACCATTAATAATGCAACAGCTCGTGTATTGCGACAAAAGCTTTGGCAACCCCGCGTGCCTGTGGCGCACAGCAATTGCACTGGGCAACATCGCGTTGAGATTTGCAGCGGTGTCATAAATCGTCTCGCCTTTTTGGGTAGAACTTTTGGTAACATCAAGCCGCACAACCTGCGCACCAAGCCGCTTTGCAGCAATCTCAAAACTGCTAAGCGTGCGGGTTGAGTTTTCAAAAAAGATAGTGATGACAATATGATTTTTAAGAATCTCATAATGGCTGCCATCAAGATAGCTGTTGGCTTCAGACAAAAGCGATTCGATTTCGGGCTTGCTAAGGTCTTTGGTCTCAATCAGATGCCGAATCATTGCGGGCTAAAAGCTGGGCAAGATTGCGCCATTGTAATGCTTGTTGATAAAATCCCGCATAAAATCGCTTTGCAATGTTTTGACAAACTTGACAATGTCTGGGTCGTTTTCGTTGCCGCTCTTCACAACAACAACATTGGCATAAGGCGAATCGGTGCTTTCAAGCGCAATCGCGTCTTTAAGCGGGTTTAGGTTTGCAAGCATTGCAAAATTGGTATTGATAATCGCCGCATCGACTTCGGGCAAAACACGCGGGAGCTGCGGCGCGTCAAGCTCTTTGAAGCGCAATTTATGGGGGTTTTTGGTAATGTCTGCAACGCTAATCAAATCACCACTTTTAAGCGTAATCAGCCCCTGTTTTTCAAGAATACGCAACGCGCGCGCGCCATTTGAAGGGTCGTTTGGAATCGCAATAGTCGCGCCATTTTTAAGCTCTTTGAGATTTTTAATTTTCTCCGAATACACGCCCATTGGCTCAAGATGAATTGCCGCAATTGCAATAAGCTTTGTGCCTTTTTCGCGGTTAAAACTATCAAGATAGGGTTTGTGCTGAAAAAAATTCACATCAATCGAGCCATCATCGAGTGCCATATTTGGAATCACATAGTCATTAAATTCGCGAATCTCAAGTGTAACACCCTGCTCTTTGAGCGGCGCAACAATTTGTTCAAGCATAATCGCATGCGGCTCGGGCGTTGCGCCCACAATCAATTTGCCATTTTTAGCATGCAATGGCATAAATGCCACCAACACAGCAAACAATGCGACACGAAATTTCATTTTCACTCCTTAATTGACTTGTTTAATAAAGGCTTCTTTTTCAAGATAATAGCGCACGGTGGCTAGCACCTTTTGCGCATCGGCTCGCGAACCATAGGGACCAATCAACACACGATAAACGGTTTTGTTATTGACATTTTCTTCTTGAACGCGATAAGGAAGTTTATGACTTTTGAGCTTTTTGGCAAAATCGCTATCTTCTGAAAAGCGGCTTACCGATGCTGCTTGGATAAAGAAAATACCATTTGGGTCGCTCGCAATATCAACCACTTTTGGTGGAACATTTTGCTTTGGTGTTTCAGTTGTTGCCGCAGGCTTTGGCGCTGGGGGTGGTGTGCTTGGTGCAGCGGGCTGTGCTGGGGGCGGTGCGGGCTGGGTTGTTTGGCTAGGCGGCGGGGTTTGAGGTGGAGTTTGAGGCTTGAACAAGCCTTGCAAATCATTATTTGCTGTGGTTGCACCCGGAGGGGTTGCGGGCTGTTGGGTGCTTGGCGCGGGCTGTGTGTTGGCTGGTTTTGCTGGAATCTCGGGCTTGGCGGTTTGCTCGTTTTTGATACGTGCGATAATATCTTCAAACTTATCTTTGCTAGGCACAGCAGGCGTTGTTGCAGGAATCTGTGTAAAAGTATCCGAATTTGTCGAGCCACTTGCAGGCAATGTTGGTGCGGGTGCTAGCGCGGGGTTTGTAGTTTGCTGGGGGGTCTCTTCGCGTGTGAGCGCATAGATAGCGAACACAACAACAAGCAAAAGAATCACTGCCATTGCGACAATCAAAAAAAGCTTTTTAGAACGTCCTTTTTGATTTTCTTCTTGTTCGTCATCATCAATCAAAATATCACTTAGTTCGTCTTCGTCTCTATTGCGCATTTTGAATCTCCTTAGTCTCTTAGCTTTTTACATGTGTTTTGCCCATGAAGCACCACGTTCTTTATTATAGACTTCATAAGGAAGTGCAAGAATATTAAATTCGCGTGGAATATCAGGGTTGGGGAACATCTTCCATTCTACAGGCATTTTTTGGGCAAGTTTGGTTGAGAGCATTTTGCCAAGCTGGTAGCCTTCTTGCAATGCAGTATGCCCCTTATGGACATACAAATGCAAATGCCCCCTTGTTTTTGTGGTGTAGGCAGTAAAATTAATAAAACCTTCTTCACGCAACAACAGCTGCGCACGATGCCAAAAACGTTCGGCATTGTAGCCATTGTAGTCAAAAACAATATTTTCGACAATATCATGATTGCCAATGAGGGAATGGGCAATGGTAATCTTCCTTGATTGATGGTCTTGGAGAATTGCTCGTGTCAATGGAGCATTGACTTTTTCAAATTTATCATAAAAGATGCGTCCATTAAATCGAATCTTCTCTCCCAAGCCCGCTTGTTTCTGCCAATAATGATTTGTTATCATCTTTATCAGCGACAAATCCATACTGCTAACAGCCATTCGCTGCCCCCTTTTTAAATGACATTACCCAAAGATCGCCCTATCATAGGTAGGAAACTTTTTAGACAATTGCATAATCTCTGCTTTAGTTTTTTCATAGCATGCGACATTTCCAATATTATCTAGCACATCAGCGATTTTTTCGGCGATAAAAGCAAACTCAGCCTCTTGCATTCCTCGCGATGTGAGCGCTGGGCTTCCAATGCGCACACCACTGGTTACAAATGGGCTGCGGGTCTCACCCGGAACGGTGTTTTTATTGACCGTGATTCCGCTTTCGCCAAGCGCCTTATCGGCGTCTTTTCCGCTAAAGTTCCTATCCAAAAAAGACAACAAGATAAGATGATTATCAGTGCCTCCGCTGACAAGATTATACCCTCTTTGTCCTAAAACTTTTGCAAGAATCCGCGCATTTGCTTTGACATTTTTTGCATATTCTTTCCATTCGGGTTTGAGGTTTTCGGCAAAGCCTACTGCCTTTGCAGCAATGACATGCATCAGCGGACCACCCTGAATACCCGGAAAAATGGCTTTATTAATCTTTGCGGCAATCTCTTCATCGTTGGTCAAAATCAGCCCCCCACGCGGACCGCGCAAGGTTTTGTGGGTGGTGCTTGTAACAATATGGCAATGCGGAAAGGGGTTAGGGTATTCGCCCGCAACAACAAGCCCTGCAACATGCGCAACATCGGCAAGCAATAGCGCACCCACACTATCAGCGATTTCGCGAAATTTTGCAAAATCAAGCTCGCGCGCATAGGCGCTAAACCCGCAAACAATCATCTTAGGTTGCACGATTTTCGCAATCTGCGCGACTTTGTCATAGTTGATGTATCCATCAAGCTCAACACCATAAGAAAAGCTTTGATAAAATTGCCCGCTGCTGCTCACCTTTGCACCATGCGTAAGATGCCCACCATGGCTTAGGTCCATTCCCAAGATTTTGTCATAAGGTTTGAGCAACGCGGCATACACACCCGCATTTGCCTGCGAACCCGAATGCGGTTGGACATTTGCAAACGCACAACCAAACAACCGCTTTGCACGTTCAATTGCAATTTCTTCGATTTGATCAACAAACTCACAACCGCCATAATAGCGCTTATGGGGGTAGCCTTCGGCGTATTTGTTGGTTAGCACACTCCCCATTGCTTTCATCACGCTTGGAAAGGTAAAATTTTCACTTGCAATCATCTCAAGATATGTGTTCTGACGCTCAAACTCGCGCTCAATCAAATCAAATATTTCTTTATCTTCAAACACCTTTTCTCCTTTTAAACTGACGGACGTAAAGCCGGAAAAAGAATGACATCTTTAATGGAATGATTTTGTGTCAAAAGCATCACAAGCCTATCAACACCAATGCCCTCACCCGCAACAGGAGGCATTCCATATCCAAGTGCGTTGATATAATCCTCGTCCATACTTTGGGCTTCTTCATCGCCTGCAGCTTTTGCCTGCATTTGTGCTTCAAACCGCGCAAGCTGGTCGAGCGGGTCGTTGAGTTCGCTAAACCCATTAGCAATTTCTTTGCCATCAATAAACAGCTCAAATCGGTCTGCAATGGTTGGATTGTCATCGTTTTTGCGCGCAAGCGGGCTTATTTCAATCGGAAAATCTGTTACAAAGGTTGGTTGAATGAGCTTTGATTCTACAAACGCATCAAATGCAATCCCTTGTAGCTTCCCAAGACTTTCTTTGCCGCATTCTACACCATTTTGGGTAAGATACACATAAAGCGCATGCGCATCATTCACAATCTCATGTGGAATCCCGCCAATTTTATGCAGTGCATCAACATAGCGCACGCGCGAAAAATGCGCAAGGTTTATCGTGCCATTGTCGCCTTCGATATTTTCAGCAAGCCCCAAACTCGCGCGCAAAAACGCAAAAAGCTCTTCGGTGAGTGCAATCAAATCTTCAAAGGTTTTATATGCCCAATAAAATTCTATCATCGTAAATTCTGGATTGTGCGAATAGTCCATTCCCTCGTTGCGAAAATTGCGGTTAATCTCAAATACTGCCTCAAAACCCCCAACAATCAGCCTTTTGAGATAAAGCTCGGGCGCAATGCGCAAAAAGCGATCAACGCCAAGCGCATTGTGGTGTGTGATAAAGGGTTTTGCGTTTGCGCCACCGGCGATTGGGTGCATCATCGGGGTTTCAACCTCGAGAAAATCGCGACTTTCAAAAAAGCGGCGCATTGCGGCGATGATTTGGGTACGTTTTTTGAAAGTCTCTTTGACATCGGCATTCATGATGCAATCAAGGTAGCGCTGGCGATAGCGCAATTCAATATCAACAAGCCCATGGTATTTTTCGGGCAAAGGAATGATTGCTTTGGTGAGAATCGCAAGCTGTGTTGCGTGCAGCGAAAGCTCGCCCATTTTGGTTACAAAAGGAAACCCACTCGCGGCGATAATATCGCCAACTTCGATATGCTTTTTGAAAACACCAAAATTTTCGCCCAAATCATCTGTGCAAAGATAGAGCTGCAAGATTCCACTATCGTCTTGAATCTTTACAAATGCTGCCTTGCCCATAAGGCGCAAAAAACGAATCCGCCCAACAACCGATTCGCTTGCGCTGCTGTCGCTTTGTTCTTTTTGTAGGTGCGAAAATTTTGCAACAAAAGCTGCGTTTGTGAGTGTGCGCTTACAGAGATTATTATAGGGATTATGCCCAATCTCTCGCAATTGTTGCGCTTTTTGGATTCGTTGTTTGACATATTGATTATCAAGAAAATCTAGCATATCGCCCCACTTACCACGAAAAGAGCGAACCAGATTCGCTATCATTTGATTCTGTTTCCATAAGGTTTTGTGTGGCTTGGTCAATGCTAAGCCCTGCATCACGCGTGATTTGCTGCACAGAATCGATTCGCACAATTGTTGCACCTGCGCGAATCATGATTGGATAGAGCGCACTGCCCTGTGCATATTCTTGAAGCGGTTTGCGGATAAATTCGACATTTGAAAGCGCATAGATAATGATTGAAAGAATCAAAAAGACTTTTGCCATTGCAAACAACACACCCAAAAAGCGGTTGATAGAACCAAGCGCGCTTGCACCAACAAGCCGAGACACCACATCAGACAAAACAAGCGCGGCTATCCACACAAGCGCGAGTACAACGACAAACCCAACGATAAAAATCAACGAGCTATTGGCAAGGTCATAGATATTGCTGCTAATCCATTGCCCGACTTTTTCACCCCACAAAGACGCTGCCCAAACACCCCCAACGATTCCAACAATGCCAAAAAATTCTTTGACAAGTCCATTAATAATCCCCTTGATTCCAAGCAGGATAATGAGAATTGCTAACGCAATATCTAGGTAGTTAAACCCACTCATTCCAAGTTCTCCTTAAAAATTTGAGCAACATAAATTGCACTATTGTAGCCAAAAAAAACTTATAAGCTGATTTGGAAATCTCTCTTTGTGCCAAACTATATGCCACGATTTGCCCGCTTTTTGCGCCACACAAACAACACAAGCGCAACAGCTGCCATAAGCAGTGAGAGAATCTGCCCCATTGAAAGCGAAAACGCGACAAACCCAATTTGCGAATCGGGTTCGCGGTAAAATTCGGCGATAAAGCGCATTAGCGCATACGCAAACAAAAACAATGCGCCAATTTGCCCGCAAAAGCGTTCATACTCGCGATAAAAACGATAATAGGCAAAGACGATTGCAAACACAACAATGCCTTCAAGAAAAGCCTCATAGAGTTGTGATGGGTGGCGTAAGATTCCATTCACATTAATCGCCCAAGCAACATCAGTTTGTCTGCCAACAAGCTCTTGATTAAGAAAATTGCCAATGCGCCCAAACACATAGCCAAGCGGCACGCTCAAGCCCACGAGGTCCATCACCTGCCAAAAATCAACACCTTGTTTTCTGTGCCGATACGCAAACCACAACGAAGCAAGCAGCGCGCCAAGCAGCGCGCCATGAAAGCTCATACCCCGAATCCCAACAAAAACACCATTGTAATAGGGGTTGAACATTTGCCAAGGTTGTGTGAGATAAAAAGCTGCTGCACCTGTTTCATAGGGAATGACATAAATCAAAATATAACCAATGCGTGCGCCAAGCAGCACACCGACCTCAACCCAAAAGAAATAATCAAAAAGTAATTTTTCGTTTAGCGAAAAAAAGGGTGGTGCTTTGGGGTTTTTGCGCTCCTCTAACCGCACAAAAGCGCGCCCAAGATAGAGCGCACACAACAATGCGGTGATATAAGCAAGCGCGTACCAATGGATTTTGAAACCCAAAAATGAAAACGCAACGGGGTCAAAATAGCTATAAATCTCTTGCCACATTATGCTTGTTCCTGCGGGTTCATCAATGTTACATTAAAAATTTGCAATAAATGCACATCGCGCAAATAATAGGCAAGCTTGAGTTCCATGACATCAAAAATAATATGGATTTGTTGTTGGTTATAAAGTTTGAGCAAAAAACCACAGATTGAGGGGTGAATCTCGGTTGCTTCAAGAATAATCAGGCGCAATGTGGCATTGTTTTCGAGCTTGAGGTCGCGAATGGTTTTTTTAAAAAAGAGATAATCCTCTTCGGTGTTCATATCACCCTTAATGCGCAAAGAGCCGTCTCCTAGTCGTTTGATTTTCATCACAATTCCTTAATTATGAAATGATTCGGTCATAAAATCTTTGGGCAATGGTGCAAGAAAATGATAGCCCAAAAGTTCTAATTTTAATGCATGCAGCAAGATTCGTGTAAAACTCTTGCCGCCATACGCAACATCGCCAAGAATCGGAAAACCAATATGCGCAAGATGGGTGCGGATTTGGTGTGTGCGCCCTGTTTGGGTGATGACTTTGAGCAATGTCTTGTTGCTATGGTATTCAAGCGGCACAATCTGTGTCAAAGCTGTTTTGCCTTTGTTGCTCACAACCGAATGCGCCTTTGTGCCTTTGAATGTCAAAATTGGCGCGTCTATGGTTTGTTCGTCTTTAACCAACCCACACACAACCGCGCGGTATTCTTTATAGACTTTGCCTTTTTGATAGGCAGCAATCGCCTTTTGCTTGAAGCTTGTTGTGCCAAGCAAAATCACACCGCTTGTTTCTTTGTCGAGCCGATTCACAAGCTCAAACTCGCCAGATAGCAACTCTTCGGACACCACAAAAGGCGGCTTATCGAGCGCACGACAATTATTGTCTTCAAACAAAACTTTGGGTTCAAATTCTTTGCGAATCGTAAATGACACATTCTCGTCCAAAAGCGCGCGGGCAATCTGCAATCGTTTGCCCCCAACAAGCACAAGCCCCTTGTCAATCAATTCTTTTGCATGATTGTTTGAGAGATTCTGTGCTTTTGCAAGAAGTTTATAGGCTTTTTCCATTGTTTTCTCATTTCAAAAGAGCAAAAAATTGCTCAATATCAGGGATTTTTCGCAAACGCGTTTTGGGCAAAGAATCGAGGTTTGCGAGCTTATCGGGTAATTCTTGTGGCTTTATTAAAGCATAATTTTCAACCAAATCAAAAAGTGGAATCTGATTAAAGATTGCCTCGCCGCTTAGAAGCGCCACACCAAAAGCAGCAACTTCGATAGGGTTATGCCCCCCCACAGGCACAAACGAACCACCCAAAACAACCACAGATGCAATAGCATAGAACTCGATAAGCTCGCCCAAACTATCGGCAAGCACGATGTCGTTTTCTAAAAAATGACCACCATCGCTGCGCCGCGCTGTTGCATAGCCGGCAAAATGTGTTTGGATTAGCGCCCAAACGCTCTCGAATCGTTCGGGGTGGCGCGGAACAACAACAAGCGTAAAAGGCGGCGCACCATTGGCATAGAGTGGGCGCAAAGCCTCAAAAAGCAGAGATTCTTCATCTTTGTGCGTGCTTGCCAAAACCACAAGCGGGCGCGTTGGCGGTGTAAAAAGATGTTTGGTTGTTGGGAGGTTGAGAATCTTTAGATTCCCCGCAACAGAAATATGCGTTGCGCCAAGTGTTTGCAAACGTTCTTGGTCGTCTTCGCTTTGGGCAAGCACACAATCGATTTGCGCAAAAAGCCGCGCATAGAACCAGCCAAAGCGCAAGTATTTGGGATAGGAGCGGGTTGAAATGCGTGCATTGAGAAGAATCGTGCGTGCGCCACGCGCTTTTGCAACAGCAAACAGCGCATACCACAGCTCTGCTTCAACCACCAAAAGGTTGCGCACAGCGCCCACCCACAGCGGCAAAAGCGGCTCGAAAGGCAGATAGCACACAAACACTTGCAGCTTGTCGGTGGTGTAGATTTGTTGCAATGCTGTGGCTTTGGCATGTCCTGTTTGGGTGATTGTGGTGAGCAAAACAGCTGTGTCGCGCCCCGAATCGTGCAGATGAGCCAGCAGGGGTTCTAGCGAACTCACCTCGCCAAGCGAACATGCATGAAACCAAAAGTCTATCTTTTCGCGCGGAAAGGCATTATGCCACAACAAAAACCGCGCGGGCAAAGATTGGCGATATTTGGGCTTGCAAACCAAAAGCGGGAGCGCAAGCACAGCAAATGTTTGCAACACCCAAACAAACACAAAATACAATGCGTGAAACATCGTTCGTGCCAAAAACCTATTCGGCTACTTCGGCAAGCTCTTTATTTTTTGTTTCTTTGGTTTTAGATTCTTTGGTTGCTTTATCTTTAGAATCTGTTTGTGGTGCATTCTCATCGACATATAAGATTCGCCCACAATGCGGGCAGGTGATAATATCTTCGCTTTTGCGAATGTCGATATAGAGTTTGTCGTTTAGGCGGATAAAACAACCACCGCATGCTTGTTTGTAGATTGGCACAACGCTTGTATTTCGCGCCCATTTGCGAATCTTTTCATAAAAATGTGTAATTTTTTGGTCCATTTTGCGCGTGAGGGATTCTTTTTTGTGCAAGATTTCCTCGCGCTGTTTATAGATTTCATCAAGTTGCCCTTGCACCGAAACGCGTAACTCTTCTTCGCGCACATCAAGGGTTTTGATTTCTTCTTGTCGGCTTGCAATCTCTTCGTCTTTTGCGGTTTTGTTTTTGCTAAGCCGCTCGATTTCTTCATTGGCAAAGGTTACTTGTTCTTTGAGAATCTCCTCTTCAAGGCTCAAAGCTTTATTTTCTTTTTCGGTCTTAATCATTTTCCATTTGCGCGCGATGTCTTCAAGTTTTTTGTTAAGCTCTGCAAGGTGGGCTTCGTTTTTGCTAATCTTTAGCGAAAGCTCTTTGCAGTCGTCTTCTAAAAGCACAATTTCATTTGCTAATTTGTCTTTTTGTCGAATCATTTGATTGACTTCAAACTTTGCTTCAGCGATTCGTGGTTCAAACGAATCGATTTCCTTGTCGATTTCGGCGACTTCGATTAGTTGTTTTAAATAACGATTCATCTTTATATCCTTTACAAAATGGTAAATGGCTGCTGCACTTCACAAGCCTGTGCTGGGATTTTAAGTGTTTGCAAAATCTCGAGCATAAATGCGACAAAAAATTGCTCACTCTCAAAATGCCGAATATCAAAGATTGTGCGCCCCATGCTCCGCGCAATCATTGCGTCATGATAGCGCATATCGCCGCTCAAAAGGCAATCGACATCAAGCGATTCTGCCATACTCGCGCCCGCACCGCTAACAAGCGCGGCGGTGCGATAGGCAGGTTTTGGGTTTGCACACACAAGCTGTGTGAGGTTAAATTTTTGTTTGAGGCTTGCAACACATTGTGCGTGCGTCCAATTGGGTTCAAAATAGGCAACAAAGCCATCGGTTTTTTGCACAGCAAAACCCAAAACGCGCTCGACAAGCAAACGCGAAAAATGGCTTTTGTCAAAGTTTGTGTGCAGCGCAAGCAGAGCGATATTTTTGCGCAATAAAATCTGGGCAATATTTGCAGGGTAACGCGCCGTATCAAGGCATTTGAGCGGCTTGAACACCAACGGGTGATGCACCAAAAGCAGCGAATTTTCGGGGAGCGATTCGACAATCTCGAGTGTTGCCTCGAGGCTCACAGCAATATGTGCGACTTGCTGTGTCGCGCTGCCGATATTTAGCCCGCTGTTGTCCCATGGTTCTTGGAGCATAAAGGGCGAAAGCGAATCGAGCGCGCTGATGATGTCGCAGATTCTATGCACGTCTTTTATCCCGCTCTGGCTCTTGCGCTTTGTAGAGTGTTGCAGATTCTTTGGCGAGTTCGCGGATTTTGAGGATATAGTTTTGGCGCTCTGTTGCCGAAATCGCTTTGCGCGCATCAAGCACATTAAAACAATGGCTTGCCATCATCACACAATCATACGCAGGGAGCGGCAAAAGCGCATCAAGCGCGGTTCGTGATTCGGCTTGGAACAGCTCAAAAAGCTCAAAAAGACGTTCTGTGCTAGCAACCTCGAAATGGTATTTTGAAAATTGATACTCGCTTTCTAAATGCACATCGGCATAGCGAAAGCCTTTGGCATATTCAAGCTCAAAGACATTTTCGATTCCTTGTAGATACATACACAGCCGCTCTGCACCATAGGTTAGCTCAACAGCTACAGGATCGCAGGCGATTCCACCCACTTGTTGGAAATAGGTAAATTGTGTAACTTCCATTCCATCGAGCCATACTTCCCAACCAAGCCCCCACGCCCCGAGTGTTGGGGATTCCCAATTGTCCTCAACAAAACGAATGTCATGGTTTTTAATCTCAAGCCCCAATGCTTGGAGGCTTTTGAGATAGAGTTCTTGGATATTTGCTGGGCTTGGTTTGATAAGCACTTGGAATTGATAATAGCTGCCTAATCGGTTGGGGTTTTGCCCATAGCGCCCGTCTGTTGGGCGGCGAGAAGGCGCGACATATGCCACACTCCAAGGCGAGCTATCAAGCGAACGCAACAAAGTTGCGGGGTGGAATGTTCCTGCACCTGCTGGAATATCGTAGGGTTGGACGATGAGGCAACCTTGTTCTTTCCAAAACAGCTGCAAGCGCAACAACAAATCAGAAAAAGTCATGCAGTTTTTCGCTCCTAAAAAGCCAATTCTAGCACAAACAAACTGAAATATTGATGAAGTGCCTCGTGTTTAAGGATACTTTAATTCTTTGTTCTATGCTTAAACTTTGTAGTGGGTTTATGCACTTTTTAGAAACTGCTCAACCTTTGCAAGGGCAGCACCTGCACCGCGAACCTTTTGGGTGAGGGTTTGTTTTTCTTTTTGTTTGGGTTGGTATCTTTCATCTTCAAGCATTCTCTTTTGTTCTATCGATTCAAAGAATGAATCAGGTGAATCAAGAAGCTTAGGGTCAAGTGCTTCATCTGTTGCAAAGAGTTGTAAAAGAAAGGCTTCGGGGTCAAAAAAGATGAATTGCAATTCAGATTCTTTTTCTTTCAACCTTTGGTCGGCAGCAAGCAAATCACGAAAACTTTGTTGCAGATTCTCAAAGTCTTCTCGTTTCATCTCGTTTAAATCTTTTTCGCTAAATCCCATATCCTTGAGCCAAGACGCAAAGGCGATATGCTCTTTGGCAATCTCTTGATGAAATGTACGTTGTTTTTCATCAAGAAATTCACCTTCGACATATTGTTTGAGATATTCTTCAATGCTCATCTTACCTTCTTGAATATCATAATACGATTGTGTGTAGAAATCGGGTTGTTGGTTATGAGAACTGCTCCCTTGCCACATTGCAAATGCTAATAATCCACCTTGTGAGAGATTGCCATTTTCATCAAGATATTTTTCAGGAGACCAATTAGGATTTTCCAAATCATAATTATCAGGAACAAGAGAATGTGCTTTTGGTTCAAGCCGTAAGATTCCATAAAAACTTTGAGTGTTATTGTAATGTCTTCCATTACCACCATATCGTAATTCATCACTAGCATTTGAGACTTGCTCTTTATTATAAACCTTTTTAACCTCTCCTCCAAAACTGCCATCGCGCGTAACAAACGATTGGGGCATTGAATTAAGTTGTTCTTGGGTAAAAAAGCCTGTTTCGGTTTGCAAGCTATCACCCATAATCTCTTGCAATCGCGCGTAGGTGGTTTGAAAGTAATTGATTAAATCCTCTGAAGTTGAAAAGTTGTAGAGCATTGGGTATTCCAACATCTTTTGAATCGTCTCACTATGAATCTTAAAGTCCTCTGGAATCCCTGCTGCATTGTTAAAGGTTGCAGTCAAATAGCCCTCGTCATCAAGTGGAAAACCTAAAAGTTTTGGAGCTTGTTCGGCTTTTTGAATCCTGTCTAAAAGTCCAAAATTTTCACGAAGTGTAATGGTGTTTTGCGGTTGGATTGATTGGACATCAAATGTGAATGTTTCTGCAAATACAGAATCTGTACTCGCACTTTGGGCAAAAGGCAAAGCAAAACTCAAATCTTGCGAATCATCTTTGTTGGTTGCCGATTGCCCAAAGGTGAAGCTTTGCGGGGTGGAATACGAGTTTATCAGCATTGAATCTCTCCTGTGGTGTTTCAATTAGAGAGATACAAGCAAAACTTGTTCCTTTTTGGGTTTGGGCATTATTGTTTGCTGTGCTAACTCAAATCAATCCTGCAAGGTTAGAACCAATCAATGCAACAATATAGGCACAAATGCTCGTAAAAAGAAATAAATATATGATATATTTAAAACCACCAGCTTCTTTACCAAAAACCACCGTTGCAGCAAGGCAAGGATTATAAATCATAATAAAAAGAATAAAGGCAACAGCGGTTTGCAAAGGAATTGCGGCTTTAATGGTTTGCATAAGCGTCTCATTTTCTTCATCGACTTCGCTTCCAAGTGAATACAGCACACCCATTGTAGAGATAATAACTTCTTTTGCCGCTAATCCACTCAAAAGAGCTACACTCATTCTCCAATCAAAATTGAGTGGTGCAAAGATAGGTTCAATCAGTTTTCCTGCCATTCCAAGATAGCTATTTTCAATCAACGATTCTTCTAGCGCAAATGCAAGCTTTTCTTTTGTTTCTTCATCAAGAGTTTGTTCTATTTTGTTTGCATAATTTTCTTTTGTTTCTTCTTGTGTGGGATACGAGCTTGCAAACCAAATTAAGATAGAAGCTGCTAAGATAAAAGTTCCTGCTTTTTTGAGATACATTTTGGCTTTGGTATAGATTGCAAACCAAACTAACCTCCAATTGGGCATACGATATTTTGGCATTTCCATTACAAAAGGTTCATCAACCCCCCCAAAAGCAGTCAAGCGCAAAATCTTTGCTGCAACAAGCCCAAGCAATGCACCCAAAATGTAGATTCCAAAAAGCCAATTTCCTGCTTGTTGTGCAGGAAAAAATGCACCGACAAATAGCACATATACCGGCAATCTTGCTCCACAGCTCATAAAATTGATAATAAAAAGTGTGAGCAATCTATCTTTGCGACTTTTGAGCGTTCTTGTTGCCATAAATGCAGGCACAGAACAACCAAAACCTGAAACAAGTGGAATAAAACTTTTGCCATGCAAACCAAATTTGTGAAAGAATCCATCGAGCAAAAAGGCGACACGAGACATATAGCCTGTGGTTTCTAATAATGCGATTCCAAAGAATAAAATCACGATATTTGGCAAGAACAAAACCACCGCTCCGACACCTCCTAAGATTCCATCTGCAAGCAAAGAAGCAAGGAATTCATTTTCAATATTATCTTTAATTAAATCCCCAAGCCAGCCAAAAAAACCTTCAATCATATCCATTGGCAATGCACCAAGTGTAAAGGTAAGCTGAAACAATGCCCACATTAAAAACAAAAAAATTGGAATCCCGACATATTTATTGATGAGAATTTTGTCAATATTCTGTGTCCAGTTGCGATTCTTTTTGGCTTCATAATGGATAGTTTCTGTAATAAGACCTTGCACAAAAGCATTGAGGTCTTCTAAAAAAATTTCTTTATTAGAGGGGGTATCATAAGCAGCATAAAGGGTATTCAAAGATTCTTGCAAATTTTGAGACAATTCTAGCCAAATTGGTTTTTCATGTAAGATTGCAAAGGTTTTTTCTTCTTGTTTTAACAATAAAATCGCAATTTGACGCGCGCTAAGGTGTAAAGATTCTATACTTGTATCTTTTTTGCTTTCAATAAATTCTTCTAAGCGCAGAATCTCTGCTTCAATCGCATTGCTATAAATGCGTTTGTTTGGCACTTTGTCTTTTTGATAAGTTTCAACAATGCAATCTAGCAACGATTCTAAATTTTCTTTTGTGTGTGCAGAGACTTGCAAGCTTGGAATCCCAAGCAGCTCGCTAAGAGCTTTTGCGTTAATTTTTATACCCTCATTACGCGCCTCATCGCTCATATTCAATGCCAAAATCATCTTTTTTTGCATTTCAAGCAATTGTGCGCTCAAAAGCAAATTGCGTTCTAAATTTGTAGAATCTGCAACATTAACAATCAAGTCATATTCTTCATTTTCTACAAAATTTTTCGTAATCTTTTCTTCTTCAGAATAGCCATAGAGCGAGTAAGTTCCGGGTAAGTCAATAATCTGAAGCGTGTAGCCTTTATGTGTGGTTCTAGCTTCAGCTTTTTCAACCGTTACGCCGGTAAAATTTCCGACTTTCATTGTTGCATTGCAAAGCGCATTAATCAAAAGACTTTTGCCAACATTGGGTTGCCCCACAAGGGCAATTTTGATAATTTTGTCTTGCTTTTCAGCCATTGATTCTATACTTTTTCAACTTCAATCGCATTTGCCTCATTAGCGCGCAAAATAATACAGCTTCTATCAAGCTCAACTAGAATTGTCGAACCACCCAGAGAAGTTTCAAGTTTTTTAATATGTTTTGTTTTTGAGATTCCAAAGCTAAAAAATCTATCACGCAATTGTTCATCAACCCCCAAACGCGTAATCACACCCTGTTCGCCGTCTTTCAAGGTATTTATTGTCATCATTTCCCCTTCCAATTCCAAAAATCAGTGTTGGTATTATAGCTTGTAGAAAATTAAAATAATATTAAAATTGATTCTCTTTTATTTAAAAAATAATTCCAAATTCACCCTCTACCACTTGGCTATTGTCGCAAATATTATCTAATATTTTTAGTCTTTCTTTTGGAGTTCGTATAATAAAATATACTTCCAAAATACAGATTGTGCATTATAAGCAGAAATAATAAAACCTTCATAACCACACAAAAACCCATGTTGTAAAAAATAACTCCGTATAAATGCCCATATTGAGCGTATCAATGCCTTCATTGGGCTTGAAGTTTTTTTGTTCTGATTCTGTTTAGCATAAAGAGTGCTATATTTTTTTATTTTAATTAGAAATGATTCAGCATTTTCAAAAGGATAATGAGAAATATAGCCTTTTAAATCTTTAACTTTTAGAGGAGTATCATTAAGCATCACAACTTTTTCATGCACTTCGCTTGCATCAAAATCGGCATATTGACGATGATAAATCCCTGCAAAGCGGTCGTTTGCCCAGCCACAACACAAAATGCGTTTGTTGCGATAAAAATTATGCACATCATACGCATACAAATATCGCGGGTCAAGCGGTGTTGCAAGCAGCTCATCAATGAGTTCGCTCGAGGCAATCTCATCGCTATCAATCGAGAGAATCCAATCATTTTTTGCAAGCTTTGTGCCGAGTTGTTTCATCTTTCCAAACCCAATAAATGGGTGTGTGTGTATGCTCACATTTGAAAATTTTTTTGCAATTTCAAGGGTCTTGTCTTGCGAACCATTATCAAGCAGCACAACCTCATCAAGCCGCGTTAGGGCGCTTAGAACAGCTTCTAAGAGCCGCTCCGAATCACGCGTGAGAATCACAGCTGAAATTGTATTAGCCATAAATTTTCTCGTATTGATTTTTGAATCGTTTATGAAACCAAAACCATTCATCGGGCTTTTGCTCAATCATTTCTTGTGTAACCTGCGCAATCTTTTGGGTCATTTGCAAAATATCATCTTGCATTTCCATATCTTGCGTGGGTTTTATGGGTGTGCAAAAATAAGCTGTGCAATGCGAATAGTTTTCATTACACTGCACAAACACAGGCAAAATCGCTGTGTCAAAGCGCCGCGCCAAAATCGCCGGGGCGGGCGTGTGGCGCACTTGTTTGCCAAAAAAGCTAACCAATTTCCCTTCAGATTCTGCAGTATTTTGATCAACAATCATTCCAAGCGCTGTGCCTTCGTTCATCATCTTAAGCATTGCTTTCAAGCCATTTTGTTTGTCAATCAGCCGAATCCCAAATCGCTCGCGCACACTGCGCAAAAACATATCAAGCGTTGGGTTTTTAAACATTCTGCCAACATTGCCCACGCGCCCATACATAATGCCCGCACTCACAGCGGCAAGCTCCCAACAGCCATAATGCGCGGTGATAATCACAAAGGGCTTGCCTTTTGGAATCGCGTTTTCAGCGCTTTCTTGCCCAACAAAATTGACACGGCGCAAAATCGCTTCTTTTGAATCAACTGCAATGCGCAATGATTCGAGGATATTAAACGCAAAGTTTTGATAGCAACGATAGATAATGCGTTTTTTTTCTGTTTCACTCATTCTATCTTCATAAACAAAATCAAGATTAACGCGCGCATCATGCTTTCTGCGCTTATCAAGCACAAAAAAGAGAGCAGCAAGCGTTTTTAAACAACCCAAAAATGCCCAATGGGGCAAGATTGCAATAAAATGTGCGATACTAAAGAATAAAAATGATATAATTTTTTGTTTCATAATATTTCCAATATCTCAAGCGCAGATTGTGCGACAACTTCTGGCGCAAGCGCTTGCAACCCATTTGGCGAATGCAGCGCGCGGTTTTTTGGCGAGAGCAGCCCAAAACGCTCGATTGTGGTGTCTGAAAACAGCATTAGCGATGCGCGGCACAGCGCAAAAGCAAGATGAACAACCCCCGTATCACCGCCAATAACAAGGTCGGTTTGCAAAACAAGCGCTTTGATTTCATCAAGACTAAGCGGTGGCAGCGCATACAACGCGCTGTTTTGTGCGGCAAGGTTTGTCGCAACATCGGGAAAAGCGTGCGAGAGCAAAAAAATCTTGCAATTGGGCAAGAGCTTTGAAAGCGCCAAAAACGAAGCAGCGGGATAGATTTTTGAAGCGCGCGAAGACTCGAGCGCAAACAAAACCTTGCGTTGTGTGCCAGATTGCAGAATCTCGCGCATTTTTTGCAACGCTTGTTCGCTTGGTGCAAGCGCAAGCGGATAGCTCGCACGGGTTGCAAGAAAATGTGCGAGGCGCTGCTCGTCATAATCTTGTTGGTATGCGAGCGAAAGGAGCTTGGTGTTTCGTTTTAAAATATGTTCGCTATATGCAATCGTGCAATGGTGCTGATAAAACAGCGCGGCGATTCCTTCTTTTGCAGATGTTCGCGAGAAGCCATAACGCGTTTTTGTGCGCAACAATGCACCCACAAGCGCGCTTTTAAGCAACCCCTGTGCGTCAATCGCATAATCAAAATAATCTTGATTGCGCAATTGCCATAAAATTTTGATAATTTGACGATACGCGTGTTTGCGCAACAAATGGCGCAAAGGCAGAGGATAAACAGCGCTTATAAAGGGCGAGTTTTCAAGCAGTGGCGCAAAATCAGAATCCACAAACCAAACGCGCTCGCGGTTTTCAAACATTGGCAGCAAAAGCGCAAGATGAATAATATCACCCAATGAAGAGAGCTTAATCAGTGCTTCTTGCATTATGAGGCTACTCGTGCTATGCTTCAACCCATTGAATGCCGACTTCTAATCCTTTGGGGAAATACATCAATGCAAGAGATTCGCGCAATAAATAGGGATCATGCGATGTCGTAATCGTCATTTTGCCATTCTCAAAACTAAAGGTTGCGTTATATGCGTTGATTGCAGCAGAATCGGCGATTCCAAGCAATGCGCAAAGCCACTCAACACAATGATAATCAGGCAATAAGGGTGCAAGCGATTCGTATTGCGAAACACTTGGTGGTTTTTTGCCGCCATAAAACTCGACAAGGAATGAAATTAAGATTCTATCTTGGTGTGTGTAGCCATAGTTTAGCCCATTAGCAAGGAAATAGCTACTGTGTTTGTGGCTTTGGTAAAAATTGAGCGCAGCGCCAATATACACAAGCCGCGCGCTTGTTTTGAGGTGGGGTTTATATTGTGCGTCAATGCCATGAATAGGCTGCAAGAGGTCAAACAGCCGAAGCGCATAGGAAGCAGTGAGCTTTGAACGCGATTCTTGAATCGAGAATCGGTCAATCAAGCTACGCAAACTCGGGTTAAACCCTCGCGGAAACGCAAAGTTGCAGTTGCGCAATAAATCGCTCAAAAACACACCCTCGCGCACGCCAACACCGCTTGTAACGACTTGTTTGCTTTGAAAATGCTCAAGCAAAAGGCTAAAAATCAGCGCACCGCCGCGAATGTTATCAAACCTTTCTTCAGAGATTCCAAGCTCGGCGAGCTGCTGTGTGGTGGTTGCAGAATAAATTTTTTCAAAAAATTTTTTATAGTTTTTTGGGTCATACTCAAACGCATGCAAGGTTGAAAGCGGATAGTCTTGCGCGTCCATAATCGCTTTTGAAAGCGCGCGAATCGTGCCACCAATGCCAAAAACGCGAATGCTTTGCATCGAATCGGGCAAGTTTTTGAGCGCGTCTTTGACAAACGCAATCGCTTCGCTAATCGGTGCATTTTTGTCAAAAAAGAGTTCTTTGAGGCGGATTGTGCCGATATTAAGCGATGTGAGGGTTTCAATCTTGCCCCCAACAATATGCGCGCACTCGCACGAGCCGCCGCCGATGTCGATGGTGATTCCATCAGGATAGGGCAAAAGGTTTGATGCCGCAACAGCGCCATAAAACGCCTCTTTTTCGCCGCTAATCACCTTAACATTAAGCCCCAAACATGAGCGCACGAGCGCGACAAACTCGCCTTTGTTGGGTGCGTCTCGCACCGCGCTTGTTGCAACACAAAGAATCTTGCGCGCGCCAAGTTCTTGGGCAATCTTCAAAAAGCTACGCAAAGTGCTAAGAGCGCGTTCGATTGCTGCTTGTTGCAAAACGCCACCATTGCGGTAGCTGTTTTCAGAGATTCGGGTGCGGCTTTTGTATTCTTCGACAAGATAAAATCCATAGCGGCTTGTGCGCCTAAAGATTGCGATTCTTGCCGAGTTTGAGCCAATATCAATGATTGCAGTTACTTTTGCCATTATTCCTCTTTTTGTAATCGTTCGTGTTTGTATTTTAGCTCATCGATGCTTTCAATATTATCAGGGTCTGGAATGAGCGCATCAACAGGACACACAGGCACACATGAAGGCTCATCATCATAGCCAATACATTCGGTGCAGCGGTCGGGGTCGATGATATAATGTGGGTCATCAACATCAATCGCGCCATTGGGACATTCTTCGCGACATTCATCGCAGGCGATACATTCTTCTGTAATCATCAAAGCCATGACAAACTCCCTATCAAAATAGCCATTTTTAGCCTAAAGATTCTTATATTGCACTTAATTTTTATCGTTTTGGGTGCAAAGCAGCGAATCAAGCGCTGCACCAATGGAATCTTGACGCATAAAAAACTCGCCCATCAAAAACGCATGTGCGCCAATCGCTTGTAATTCTTCAAGCTGCTCGCGGCTGTGCAGCCCGCTTTCGGCAACAATAATCTTGCCTTTTGGAATCAGCGGAATTAACTTTTTGGCAAGCTCCATATCCATTTTAAAGTCTTCAAGGTTGCGGTGATTAATGCCAATAATATCTGCACCTGCGGCAATCGCGCGCAAAAGCTCGGTTTTGTTATGCACCTCAACAAGCGGTTCGATGCCAAAGTGTCGGCTTGCATTAATCAGCTCTTGCAGCTCTTTTTTCGACAAAATCGCTGCAATCAGCAATAGCGAATCCGCACCATACACAGCTGATTCGACAATTTGATAGGTATCAAAAATAAAATCTTTGCGCAAAAGCGGCAAGCGCACAAAGCGGCGGATTGTGCTTAGATATTCAAGGTTTCCCAAGAAAAAATGCTCTTCGGTTAGCACCGAAATCGCGGCGGCTTGGTGGGTTTCATATTCTCTTGCAATTTCAAGCGGGTCAAAGTTTTCGCGGATAATCCCCTTGCTTGGGCTTGCTTTTTTGACTTCGGCAATAATGCGCATTCCGCCAAGCGCCAAAGACTGCGCAAAAGGGCGCGGAACATAGGGGTTGTAGGCAAGGCTGCGCCCGAGCTGCTCAAGCGGCAAAACTTTTTTTGCTTTTTCAAGGGTTTGTTTTTTGCGTTCGATAATTTCAGTGAGTATCATCTGTGTTTCTCAATCTGCCTTATGGTTTGCAGGCTTTAACCTGTTGGTAATGCTCTTGAATCTCGGGTTCGTTTTCGCGCTCCTCTGCGGGAATCTTCTCAAAAATTTCCATTGCCTTTTTGCAATCTTTGAGATGATAATACCCCCAACCAAGCGAATCCAAATATGCAGGCACATCGGGCTGCTGTTCAAGCGCTTTTTGGACATATCCAATGCCTGCTTCAACATTCACTTGGTGGTCAATCAGTAGATAACCCAAAAAATTATAAATCAAATCATCAGCTTCACCGCTATCAGCAACCCTTTTGAGCTTATCAACAATCGGGTTGAGTAGCTCTTTTTGGGTAATGGGCTGGGGCAGATTTTCATATTCGAGCAATGCTTCAATCGTAATAAAGCGCACTTCTTTGGTTTCTTCAAACAAAATTTTTGCAAGCTCCATTGCCTTTTTGGGCTGTTTTTGCTCGCGGTAGAGGTCGAGCAATAGCATCTTATCTTGGTTTGGATTTTCTTCAAGCAGCTCAATTGCGCGTGGATAATGCTTGTTTATCAGCAAGATATTCAGATAAAGTTGCAGATTGTCGGGGTTAGAATCTTGTTTATAGAGTTTAGCATAGACATCTTCGGCGCGGTCAAAGTTTTTTTCTTTTTTATAAATATCACCCAAAATCAGGCACAATCTCTCTTCACAACCCTTGAATCGGATATGCGTTTCAAGCAGCACAATCGCCTCTTTTGTGGGCAAAACCGAAACAAGCCTTTCAAGCACAGAAGCTGATTCGTTAAAATGATATGATTTGCGAAAAGCAGCCTGCGCGCCTTGAACATCGCCGCTTACAAATAGAATCGAGCCTAAAAGCTCATAGTTTTCTTCATTTTCATAGAGTTTTACAAGCTCTTTTGCTTCAAGCTTGGCGCGTTCAAGGTCTTTGTTTGCAGTCAGCAGCGCAACAAGCGTGCGCCGCACATCTTGGCTCGTTGGGTCGGCTTTTAGGTATTGCTCCATATCGGCAAGTAATGATTCAATTTCAGGCTGCGAGAGTGGCTCAAACCGACTCATCTCGAGCGCGATTCCAAGCGATTGTTTGAGATATTCGGGTTTGTTGGTGGTTTTCCAAAGCTCGCGAAACAGCTGCGCGCTCTGTTTGAGGTCGCCTTCATCGAGCGCAACAAGGGCTTTGATAATCTGTGCATCTTCAATATCAAGCTCTGTGCTTTCAAGAGTTGGATAGATAATCACTTCGTCTTGTTCTAGGGCAATTTCGCGCGTGTCAATCGGCGCGTTTTGGGCTGTGCTGTTTGGTTTGTTGTTTTCAAAACAGCCAACAAACAATCCCACACATAAGATTATAATGGCTTGATAAAGGGACATTCTTTTTGGATCTCCTCGTATGGAATTGTTGCAAACCTCTCCCAAAATGGAAAAGTTTTGCATTGGTTTGGGCGCACCTCATAGACAGCACAGCGCTGCTGCAATGGGTCAAAAAAACAGCACGCAAACTCTTGGCTTGTTTGGCTAACAAGCGGTTTTTCGAGCAACGAAAACCGATAGCCAACCTTGCGCACATATTGGCGCATAAAGCAGTCAATATCAGACTTAAGATATGCTGCAAGCGCGGTAATCTCGGCATAGCTCACAAAAACATAGCCACTTTCGCCGCGGCAACAAAAACCATTGCAATTCTCGCATGATTGTGCATTAAACTCAAAAGCAAATTTCAAATCAACACTCCATTTGCACTTTGATACTATGCACGCATGCGGTCTTAAAGATTGCATGCACTTCTTGTGAAAAGTCATTGTTTTCATACACAAAAAGCGGGGGCAAAACGCGTGTTAGCGCTTTTGAGCCTAGCCGCGCCTTACAGAGTAAAAGTGTTGCTTCTTTTGTGATATTAGGATACACAAAACGGATATATTCAACTTTAAAATGTGATTCTAGCAAGCTTTTAAAAACGCGGTCGCTTTCGCGTGAGGCAAAACAAAAAATAAAATCTCCACGCGGTTTTAAAAAGCGTTTAAGATGTGCAAGCAAGCTTTCAAAGGGCAAATTTTCTTCTGATTTTGCGGTTGAAATAGTGGGGTTGGGGCTTTTGAGATGTCCTGTGCTATAAAAGGGTGGGTTTGAAATTGCGATGTCAAAAGATTGTGGAATCTCGGGTTCTAGTTCCAAAAAATCAGCCTCAATCACTTCAGCATTGATTTGTGCGGCTTGGGTATTGCGGCGCGCAAAAAAAGCCATTTTGGGTGTTTTTTCGACCATTGTGAGCGCAACATTTGCATCACGTGCGCATAACAGCCCAATCACACCACTTCCTGCGCCGATGTCTAAAATCCGACTTCCTCGCGGGATAAAATCGAGGGCAAAATAATATAAAAATAACGAATCGCTCGTATATGCATAGCCGTCCATTGGCTGCGCAATCTGAATCAAGCGCCCTTTTCTCATAAAACTCCTCTTTAGGTGTTTTTTGATTCTATCAAAGAAATGCTAATGAAACTTGAAAAAGAGCGCACGCAAAGTTTTTCTAGGGTATAATACTTTGCCCGCATTCTCGGGTTATAAAGGAGTTTTTATGTTTCGCTATGTTGCGCTCTGCACTCTTTTTACATTCTTATCCGCCGCTTCTGTGCCTGCTTTGCCATTTGTTGCGCGCAATTGTTGGAGCGGAGACAAAAATTGTTCGCAAGAATTTTTTCTATCAGGGCAGTTGATTTTCAAAAATCGCATGCCCAATAAGGTTGATTGTGCCGGAATGAGCAGTCTTTTGTTTTTTGAACCCGATGCCGAAAGCAAACGATTATTGAGTGAAGTTTTGTTTTATGGTGGCGACCCAATAAAAGTCAATATTCGTGGCGATGATGCCCTCTATCAAGAGCTTGAACAAACACTCCCACAATGGTATAAAGAAGGTTTGCTTGGCGAGGTGCAATTTTTTGTCAAAGGCACTTTCTATGGCTTTGTGCCTGCTGGTAGCGCGTGCAATGGCGGTTGGATTTATGAAATCAAAGCGCGCAATATTGAATTGCACGATAAAGTCAATGAAAGCCTAAGTGATAAACATGATTATAGCAAACTCTATGGCGACACACATTTTGCCTATGAACGAATCTTGCTCAACCCCGAACAAGCTTCACTTTCACTCTATAAAACACCAAAGGGCGATGTGCTTGCCACAATCTTGCCCCAAGCCCAAAATCATGGTTTTTTGTATCGCCTTGATAATGACTATTCAAATCGTTGGGGGCATAAGGGTTACCCGATTGACTTTGGAATCAGCGCCAAGCACGACAGCACACCAGAAGGTTGGGTTAAGGTGATATTCTTCCCTCCAAACGAGACTTCGGGTGCAAAGGCGTTGGTTGGATATATCCCTGCAGAATCAATTCGCGGAACCGTGATGTCGCTTGATATTATCCATGACGACCCAATCATTCTACCACCCGCAACCGAGTTTCAAGCTATCGAGCGCCCCGATTTGGGACAAAAACAAGATTCAACCCCACCGGCTGACGCGCCGCGCCGCACGATTCAAACGCCCTATTAGAATCACAAATTGCAGCTACCGCGCGCAAACTGCATACTCATACAATGCAGCCCGCCGTGTTGGCGCACCAAAACTTGGCAATCCACCCCAACAACCTCTTTATTGGTGTGCTGCTGCAAGATTCTTTGTGCTTCTTTGTCTGTGTCGCTGCCAAAAAATGGAAGCAAAATGCGGTTTTCTAAGATAAGAAAATTCGCATAGCTTGCCGGCAAACGTTCATTATCATAATAGATCGCCTCGCACATTGGCAAAGGCACAAGCGTAAAAGCCGCATTGTTGCAATCACGAAAAGCGCGTAGCTCGTCTTGCATTTTTTGCAACGATTCAAAATGCACATCGGTTTTGTCCTCGCAACAAACATATACAATTGTGTGTGAATCGATAAACCGCGCAAGGTTGTCGATATGACAATCAGTATCATCTCCTTGCAAAAATCCATTCTCTAGCCACAAAACTTTTTGCGCGCCAAGCTGGTTTTGCAACCATGATTCAATTTGTGCTTGGCTTAGGTGCGGGTTGCGCTTTGGGTGCAAAAGGCAAGCTGTGGTTGTGAGCAAACAGCCCGCGCCATTGCTCTCAATGCTCCCACCCTCTAAAACAAATGCGTTTTGCACAAGTGGGCGCTTCCACAGCCCAAGTTTTTCGAGCGTGAATGCAAGCGCGTTATCAAGGTTTGAATCAAACTTTTCACCCCACGCGTTAAAAGTGCATTTGAGCAGGGCGATTCCGCTGTCTGTGTGCAGAGCAAGCGGCGCAAAGTCGCGCGCCCAAGTGTCGTTGGTTGGCGCAAACAGCGCGTGCATTCGCGGGTGTGAAGCGAGGTTTTTAAGAAGCGATTCTTTGGTTTGGTGCAGAGGAAGCACCATAACACAATCTGTGTCTTGCATAATCGTTTGTGCAATCTCGCGTACACATTGTTGGGCAGATTCAAGATAAGGCAGCCAATCAGAATCAGAATGCGGCATTACCAGAAGCACGCAATCAAGGGGGTTTGAGCCACATTCGGCAATAATTTCTTGCATTTTTTGCGTTTTCCTATTCAGTTATTTATCAAAATGTCGATATAGTACTATATCTTAAATTATTGGAGGTTTAACATGGATGTTACCCAAGCATCAAACAATGTCAAAAATAATCTTGTAAGCACGAGCTTACTCAGAGGCGAAAAGCCTAGCACGACTACTAGTACGAGTAGCTCAAAGGTACAAGATGAATCACAAATGCAAAAAAGCAGCTCGCTGCTTAGTGGTGTCGATCTCGATACAAAGGAAGGTAAAGAGACCGTCATGAAACGTGCGTCTAAAATTGACGCAAAATTGCTTAGCCAAGAGTATGCAATGCAGTTCCTTATGGGTACGACTTCAAACACTCAAAACAATATGAGTGCGCAGTCTGCTTTGAGCAAAGGCGACACAAACGCTGTGCGCGCGTTGCTTAACAGCATTGATGCCGCATCAATTGGTTACAAAGGCAAAGCTCTTGGCAGCCTCACTGCTGACGAAGCCAAAGCGCTTGTTGCTGATGATGGCTATTTTGGCAAAGACAACACTGCAAACCGCATTGCTGATTTCGTGATTATGGGCGCAGGCGATGACTTGAACAAGCTTCAAAAAGGGCGCGAAGGAATCGAGCGCGGTTTGAAAGAAGCAACCAAAGTTTGGGGTGGCGATTTGCCCGAAATTAGCCAACAAACAGCCAAGCTCGCGCTTGAAAAAGTTGATAAGCGAATCGAAGAATTGCAAAAAGCACAATCTGCATTGAATGTAGAAGCCTAATTTTGTGATTCTAAGCATTGAAAGTAGTTGTGATGATAGCTCAATCGCTCTAACAGAGATTGACACTCTTCACATTGCATTTCATCAAAAAATCTCTCAAGATGCCGAGCATTCCCCGCATGGCGGGGTTGTTCCCGAGATTGCAAGCCGCTTGCACGCTGTGGCTCTGCCACGCGTTTTGCGCGCTTGTTCCTCGTTTTTGCCCCATATCAAAGCTGTTGCGGTAACCCACACACCCGGTTTTGCGATTACACTACTCGAGGGAATTGCTATGGCGCATGCGCTCTGCCTTTGTTTGCGTGTCCCGCTGATTGGCGCACACCACCTCAAAGGGCATATCTATTCTCTCTTTTTAGAAAAAGACGCAACCTTTCCGCTTGATGTTTTGCTTGTTTCTGGTGGGCATACGCTTTTGCTCAACGCCCATTCGCACGAAAATATCGAGATTATTGCGGCAAGCCTCGATGATAGTTTTGGTGAAAGCTTTGATAAGGTCGCAAAAATGTTAGGGCTGGGTTACCCCGGTGGTGTTGTGGTCGAATCTCTTGCCCAAAAGGGCGATGATATGCGGTTTGATTTCACGATTCCGCTTATGCACCACCCAAACATCGCCTTTAGCTTTTCGGGGCTAAAAAATAGCGTGCGGCTTGCGATTGCGGCTTTGCCAAAACCGCTTAGCGAGCAAGACAAAGCCGATATTTGCGCATCGTTCCAACGCGTTGCAGTTGCGCATTTGGTGCAGCAAAGCGCACGTTTTTTGCGCCAAAGCCGCTATCCGCGCTTTGGGCTTGTTGGGGGTGCAAGCGCAAATTTGGTCTTGCGCAGCGCATTGCAGAGCCTGCTAAAACAGCACAACAAAGAGCTTTTGCTCGCCCCGCTTCTGTTTTGTTCAGACAATGCTGCAATGATTGGGCGGCTTGCTGTGCAGTCGTATCATTTGCGCGAGTTTAGCCCAATTCCGCTTGTTGCAAGCCCCAGAACCGAGCAGAGATTTTGACTAATTAACTCGAAAATGCTATCATACATCTTTAAGGAGCAATTGTGAAAATCCATTATCCCGAGATTCCCTCGCCTTGCTATGTGCTTGTCGAAGACAAGTTGCGTGCCAATTTGCAGATTTTGCACCATGTTTGTGAGCAAAGCGGCGCAAAGATTTTGCTTGCGCTCAAAGGCTATGCGCTGTGGCGCAGCTTTCCGATAGTATCACAATACCTCAATGGAATCACAGCAAGCGGAATCTATGAAGCGCGGCTTGGTGCAGAAGAATTTGCAGGCGGCGAGATTTGTGTTTATTCACCCGCATTTAAAGAAAGCGAGATAGAAGCCCTTTTGCCAATCGCCGACCATATTATTTTTAATTCTCCTACACAGCTGCAGCGGTTTAAGCACAAAGTTTTGAATGCAAAGCGCAAAATCGATTGCGGAATCCGCCTTAACCCGCTGTATTCTGAAGTCTCGCCACCTATCTATAACCCATGTATTGAGGGCAGCAGGCTTGGAATCGTCCCCGAAGAGCTGCATAAATGCGAGCTTGATGGTGTGAGTGGGCTGCACTTTCATACGCATTGCGAACAAAATAGCGATGCCTTGCAGCGCACACTTGAACATTTCGAGCTGCATTTTGGGCATTTGATTAGGGGAATGAAATGGGTTAATTTTGGTGGCGGACACCACATTACGCGCAAAGATTATGATGTTGCGCTATTGATTGAAATTATCAAAGATTTTCGTGCGCGCTATGGTGTTGATGTCTATCTCGAGCCGGGCGAGGCTGTGGGGTGGCAATGTGGGTTTCTTAAAAGCAGTGTGCTTGATATTACCTACAACACCATGCCAATCGCAATTCTTGATGTGAGCGCGAGCGCGCATATGCCCGATTGTCTTGAGATGCCCTACCGCCCAATGGTTCGCGACAGCGCCGAGGCGGGGCTTTTGCCCTGCACCTATCGGCTTGGTGCGCCAACATGTCTTGCGGGTGATGTGATTGGCGATTATAGCTTTGAAGTGCCGCTTGAGGTTGGCGATGAGCTGATTTTTGAAGACATGATTCATTATACCATTGTAAAAAACAATACTTTTAATGGAATCCCATTACCCGCAATTGGCATGTTGCGCAGCGATGGCAGCTTTAAGCTCTTGCGCGAGTTTGGGTATGAACATTATAAAGAAAGAAATAGTTAAGGAGGAAAAATGAAAATTGTCTATGCGCCAACCCTAACTCTAAAGAGTGGGGATTATTTGCTCGATAATATTGTTCAAGGTTTTGATATTCAGGTTCTCGAAACCCTTTGTGATATTCTCGATGAAGCTCCAGAGTTCGGGGGGGGGGGATTTTTTATCTCTCACCTAATGACGAAAAAATTATCCAATCTACTCTTGCTGCACTAAACGATAGGGACAGAATCACACCAATCAATTCTCTTGAAAACCTGCAAGATACTTGCTGCATGGTTACAACCACATCATTTATCTCATATTCCTATGCGTTTTATTATCATAAACCCGTAATATTTTTCTTGCCTGCATTGAAAGGTATTAATGTCGATTCACCGCCATATACTATTTTGCGCGTTTTTGCGCTCTTTAGCCATAGTCTCAAATCTCTTAGAGAACAAGTCATCTTTTGCGCGCGCGACTTAACAATGCATGATGAGATTGATGATTTTACAAAAAGGAGTTTATTATGAGCTTTGAACAACAAGTGCGCAAAATTGAAGCAGATTTGACACAACAATTTAAAAAATTACTTTCACCAACCAAAAAGAATATTGTATTTTTTTGTCCATATGGAATCTATCATAAAAATTTTGGAACTCTTGCTAAAAAGTTAGGGGAAAAACATAATGTAATTCTTGCACGATGTAATTCTTTGAGTGCTAATTTTGAAGCACAATTTGCAGCAGCAATTTCTGTTGCTTGGTTGGCAGAGACACCAGAAGGGGATATTCCAATTCGGCTTGATATTGAAGGAATTGACTTAATCATAATAAACGATTCCTTAGAAGATGAGCCTTATGCTGCGACAGAATTTTTAAGCAAAACAGCAAAACGAGTCTATATGCCCCATTCGATGTTGCAAGCACCCAAGAATGCTGCATATGATTATATCATTGCCCCAACAAAGATTTTTGTCGAAGATTATCAAAGAATCCACACAAAAACCGATAATCTGATTTTAGCGGGGTATCCCAAATTTGATCATGCACTTATGCAAAATACAGAGCAAAAACCCGATAAAATCACCTATGCGGCAACCTTTCGAAATGATATGACAGACAAGACGATGTATATTTCATTATTGAACGCAGGTTATGATGCCAATCTTCTTGAATGGCTTTTAGAAAACACAAACCAAAAGATTGCCTATCGTCCGCACCCAATTGCATATCAAGGGAAAGGAGTACAAGCTTATCAGTTACTTAAAAGCCGCTTTGCTGCTGAATCGCGGTTATCTTTTGATGAAACGCCGGGTTCAGGGTTTTATGCCCAAACGCAAACATTGATTACCGACTTTTCAACCACAGCCTATACCTTTTCGCTAAGCACCTTGCGCCCCTCAATCTTTTTTGCTCCAATGCAGGGCGATAGGGCGATTGGCAAACATATCCACCGCATTGGAACTATTGCAAAAAATTTTAGAGAACTCAAACAGATTCTTAACAAAAACGAAGACAAAAGCCAAGAGATTGCAGCATTTCGTGATGAATGTGTTTTTAATGTTGGCAAAAGTGAAGAGGCAATTTGTGAAGCGATTGATTCGATTTTGAACACATAAGAGATAATATGGAAGTTAGATTTAATCGCACAGATTCCTAAGTGTGTTTAAATCTATACCTCCTCATAGACTAGCAATCCCTATTAAAATTTATTGAGTGCATTTTTGCCTTTATAATGGCGATAGACTTCAGTAGTACCATCTTTTTTTAGCAACAAGACATCATACACATCTTCACGCGAATCATAATCCATTCCATAGCTTCCAAGTGGCATTCCGGGTACAGCAATACCAATTGCATCTGTTGGCTCTTCAGCCAAAAGTCGTTGGACTTCAGCAGGAGGAACATGCCCTTCAATAATATAATCCCCAACAATAGCTGTGTGGCAACTCATTTGCTCATTCCTTATATCATATTGTTTTTTTATTGCCATCATTGCATGTGCATTTTTAGTCTGTTGCAATGTAAAACCATTTTTGCGCATCGATTCTGCCCAGCCCTCACAACAACCACAATTTGGGTCTTGATAAAGTGTTATATCGGTTGTTGCCGCAGATAAAATACTAAAGAAGATGCTCGCGCAAAACATTTTTTTCATGTGTCCTCCAATGATTAAGTTAAAACCATTTTAGTTTAAAAGGATTAATCTTGGGTAACAATGCAAGCTGCTCCACTTTTACGCAGACAATGTCAAGAATGCAAACATATTCTCTGTAAGACTATTAATTCCAATCACAAGTTCATCAGTACTCGCAATCGCCAAGTACTGCCTTTTGTAAATAACCATTTCAGCATTGCGTCCAAAGCTAAAGAACAAGAAAAAGCACAGAAATAGTAGCATTTTCTCTGAAAATTCTTGCTTCAAGCAAATGGTGATTGTTTGGGAGATGACTTGAAAAAATTTGAATCGTATGGTCCCCAAAAGTTTCGACTGCTGGGAGCATGAGTTTTCCGCTTTTGTCATAGATAGATGCAATTTTTTGCAATAGCTCTTCTGCACGCATTGTTACAAGCTGTGGTGCTGTGGGCAAAATAGCGATTTGGTTTGTTGCACGATAAACCTGAACTGCCACAAACGAAAGAATGAGCAATGCCAAAAGCACTTCTAACAAGCTAAAAGCCCCCAAAACTCGCTTTTGCAATCGCAATTTCATCAATCCTCCCCAAAACATGAGGTGATTATATCCAAAAATCATCGCGCAATCAATATTACCCATTTTATATTTTGTAATATTTTGCTATGATTCCATCTCAATCAAAAAACCAAACAAGGTATTCAGCCCATGCAAAAACATCTTTTGTCGTGTCTTTTTATGCTTTTATCATTCTGCACAATCGCGTTTTTGAGCGCTTGCACACAACAAGAATCAAAAGCACCACCAAGCAGCAGTGCCTTTCCAAAGAGTGTTCAAGATTTTTATGACAACACCATTACCTTTAACACTCCCGCAAAAACACATATCTTTTTAAGCTTTTGTGAAGAAGTTGCAATGCTGCAAAACTGGGACGATGCCGTTGGGCTAAGCCGTGCGGTCTATCACCAAGAAATCTTGCGCTTGAGTAATCCAAAGATTGATTCTATCCCAAAAGTTAGCGGTGGCGGTTCTTCAACAATCAGTGTCGAATCTCTCAAAGCCCTTGCGCCCGATGTTGTCGTTGTGTGGGCGGGCGATAAACGAACTATCGAATTTGCGTTGATGCACAATATCAAGATTCTTGCGCTCTATCCCCAAAATATCAATGAAGTTTTGCAAAACTTAGAGCTGATTGCAAGCGTTTTTGATAAACAAAAAATTATCAACCAAAAGCTGCAATCAACGCGCATAATGCTTGAGCAAATTGCACAAACTGGAAACAGAGTTGCGCAAAAAAAGCGCGTGGTCTATATGTGGGACAAGCCCACGCGAATCGCTGGGAGTGTCGGAATGGTGGGTGATATGCTGCAAAAAATCGGTGCAAACAACCTTGGAAGCGATGTTGCGCTTGATAGCTATGAAATCAGCCTCGAAAAGCTTATCACATTCAATCCCGAGCTGATTCTAATTTGGGGCGGTTCGCGGTTTGAGCCAAGCGATATTTTGAGCAACCCGCAATTTCAAAGCATTGATGCTGTGCGCAACCAACGGGTTTATAAGATTCCAATCTGGGATAATTGGGGACCACGAATCGTCCAAACCGCGCTACTTGCAAGTGTTTTGTGCTATCCCGAGTTATACCCAAACCTTGACTTTGCCGCTGCGATTGAAAAGCTTAATCTTGACCTTTTTGGTGTCAATCCTCCGCTTGAATCAAGTGTGATACAAGCACTCAAACAAATCAACCAAGCCACCCCATGACAAGCTTTAAAGTTTTATCTTATCTTTTGCCTTTTGTGCTTGCTTTTGCAATGCTTTTTGTTGGAGCGAGCGAGATTTCTGTGATTAGCGAAATTATCAAAACTTTCGATTCTCAAACCCTAAGCCCCCAAATGGGCATTTTGCTTGATATTCGCCTGCCTCGAATCATTCTTGCAATGCTGATTGGTGCAATCCTCTCGTTGAGTGGTGGTGTAATGCAAAGCTTGTTTCAAAACCCGCTCATCGACCCATTTTTTATCGGAATCTCATCGGGTGCTGCGTTTGGTTGCGCGCTGTGCATTGGTTTTTTGCCTTTTTTGCCACTTCCGCTGTGTGCGTTTGGTTGTGCGTTTGGTTGCGCAATGCTTGTTTTGTTGCTTGCGCGCCTTAGCGGCGGGGGGAAAATCTCGCTAATCCTTTGTGGTGTGGTGGTTTCGTCATTTTTGAGCGCGCTCGCGGGGCTTATCAAGGTTTTTGTCGAACCCCAAGCAGCACAAGCTATTGTTGCGTGGCTTCTGGGCAGCCTAGCGCTTGCCAAATGGAACGATGTCTTTATCGTGCTTATCGGGCTTGGCGCGTGCGTGCCGCTCTATTTTTTGCGTTGGAAAATCGACATTCTCGCGCTTGGCGATTTGCAAAGTATGTCTTTGGGAATCAATTCCCAAAAATTGCGTATTTTGATTATCTTTTGTATCAGCTTTGCCTGTGCTTTTGCGCTCTGTGTGAGCGGTGTTATTGGCTGGATTGGGCTTGTTGTCCCCTATATGGTGCGAATCCTGTTTGGGGCGAGTTTGCGCCATTGTTTTTTTGCGCTGCTGGCTTTGGGCGCAAGCTTTTTGTTGGTGTTTGATAGCATTGCACGCGTTAGCTACGAACTCCCTGTGGGAGCGGTGTGTGCAATCTTTGGTGCGCCCTTTTTTCTTTATCTTCTCATTCGTTGGTCAAGATGAAACAACTCTCTATCTGCAACCTTTGCTTTAGCTACCCTAACAAAACTATTTTGCAAGATATTAGCTTTGAAGCAAAAAGTGGCGAGATTCTTGCAATTGCTGGGGCAAATGGTGCGGGCAAAAGCACATTGTTTAAGCTCATACTTGGAATCTTGCAACCCCAAAAAGGCGAAATTTTATATCAAAATCTTTCGCTTGCAAAACTTTCGCAACAAAGCCGCGCACAGCACATTGCCTATTTGGCACAAGATGTGCAGATTGCGTTGTCGTTTAGTGCGCTCGAAATTGTGATGATGGGTTTTGCACCGCATTTGGGGCTGTTTGAACAACCCAATAATCAGCACAAAGAATATGCGCTGCAATGGCTCCAAACCCTAAAGATTGCAGACCTTGCCCACAAAAATGTGCAACACCTAAGCGGGGGGCAAAGGCAGCTGGTGTTTTTGGCACGCGCTTTGGCGCAAAATACACCAATTTTGCTGCTTGATGAACCCGATTCGGCGCTTGATATTGCAAACAAAAAACTTATTTTTGAATCGCTTATGCAGCTTGCAGATGATAAAATTATTCTAATTAACCTGCATGACCCAAACACGATAGCGCGGTATGCGCACAAGGTTGCAATGCTCAAAAACGCAACACTTTTTGGGTTTGGCAACAAAACCGATTGCCTCACACAAGAGCGCCTAAGCGAGCTATACGACACAGACATTCGCGTTTATCGGGTTGGCGATGAAATTTTTGTATGCTAAAAGCGGGGTAATATTACTAATTGAAATTTCGTAATATTTTTGCTATGATTCCAAATCAAAAAGGGAGAGAACATGTGCTTAAAACACCTATTGCTGCTTTGTTTGTGTGGGGTGATGTTAGCAGAAACCGAGCAAATCTCGCTTACTAAAAGCGTTGTGAGCGCATCGCGCATTGACACAAGCATTGACGAAGCGCCGGGGAATGTGAGTGTGCTAAGTGCGCAAGAAATCAAGTTGCGCCCAAACGCAAAGTTTAGTGAGACATTGCGGGGTTTTGAGGGGTTGCAACCAAGCAAAAGCAGGGGGTTAGACACCTTTGATAGTGTGCGTATTCGCGGGATTAGCGGCGCGGCGATTATGGTTGATGGCATGATTTTAAATGACCTTAACAACAACACCAAAATGCTCACCGCAATGGCAGCAAATGATATTGAACAAGTCGAGGTTGTGCGCGGCGCGTTTTCAAACCTCTATGGCAGCGGCGCGGTTGCAGGAGCGATTAATTTTGTAACCACAATGCCAACAGAGTTTCAAAGCGCCGCAATGCTGGGCTATGGCAACGCGCTTGGTTCGGATTATGCACCCAAAAACACCTACCGCGCATACGCGATGATTGGCGATGCGCTCTTGGACAAAAGGTTGCGACTAAAGTTGTCGGTTGCGACAACCCAATCTGATGGTTATGCGGCAGATTCGGTATTGGTTGGAGATGTTGCGGGCTATGCGGGCGCAGAGGCGACAAAAGATTCAAATAATGGGGCTTTGCGCTATACCATTGGCGATGCGGGCAAACAAGACTATGCAACCTATGACACCTCGCTCAAAGCTGAATTTGATATTGGCGAGGTTGGCACATTAAGCGCAAGCGCGCGGCTAAACCACTATAACTATGACCACAAAGACGCACAAACCTATTTGAATCTCAATGGTGATTTAAGCTATGGGAACAATGCCGACTTAAACGCAAACCGCCCTGCCCCGATTCTCTATGGGCGGCATTTGGGCAAAGAAGATTATTCACAACTTATTAGCGCAATTGGCTATAAACATTATTTGCCCCAAAAAAGCACTCTTGAATTTAGATTTTATCGAATCGATGGTTGGGATAAATTTAATAATCCCGATGGTACTTCTAACCCAACAAGCGCAAATACTTCGCCATCTGGTGGGGTTGGTTCGCAAACAAATCATAAATATGAAATCTCAAATATTGACATGATTTACTATAAACCACTTAACCTTGACCACGCGATTATTTCGGGAATCTCCTATCGCCATAATCGCTATTTTCAAGATGTTAATTATATTGAAAATTGGAAAAACTTTGATTCGATACACATTGGCACACCAAACAGCGGATTTAAACAAGGGGGCAAGACAAATAATATTGGAATCTTTGCCGAATGGAGCGCAGATTGGTGGTTTTTGCGCGGGTTAAGCAGCAACTTTAGCGTGCGCTATGATTATTGGAAAGGCTTTGATATTTATCGCGACAACGACCAATATGCGAGCAACCAAAAAGATATTTTAAGCCCAAAAATTGCGCTGAATTATGCTGTGACAGCATCGACACGATTAAAGACTTCTTTTGGACAAGCGTTTAAAACACCAACATTTGGGCAGATGTTTAGCAACCGCGCTTTGACCGATGGAACATATACGCGAGGCAACCCAAACCTAAAGCCCGAAAGTGTGATAAGTTTTGATATTGGAATCGAACAAGATCTTATAGCACTTGCAACAAAAACAACTAAACAAGGATTATTTAAAATGTATTATTTTGACAACACCATTTCAGACGCAATTGCGCAATATTCAAATACCTATCCAATTGTAGATTTGCGAGGGGGTTATGATAATCTTGGCAAAAATCATATCTATGGAATCGAAAGCAGTCTTTATGAGCCTCTTTGGCAAGATTTTAGCATTTTTGCAACCTATACCTTTACCGATTCGACTATCAAAAAGAGTATCGAAAGCAGCACAGAGGGCAACAAAGTTGCTGGAATCCCTGCACATTTAGCATATCTTGCAATCAATTATGAAGGTGCTAAAATCTATGGTTCGTTTGGTGTTGAATATGCGAGCAGACCCTATAAAACAGCAAATAATATTGCCACACCACGGCATGTTTATGGTAGCACTGATGATTATCTGATTACTGATTTCAAGGTTGGATATAAAATCAATTCAAGATTCGATATTGATTTTAATATTACAAATTTATTTAACCAAACTTATTATAGCTATTACCGCGCAAGCGGACGTAGTTTTTTTATTGCGCTAAATGGAAAGCTTTAGAATCGCTATTTTTCTAATATTTTGTTGCGCCATTGTTGTATAATATGCCCAAAATTTCGCGCCATTATGGCGTATAGGGGAAATGATGTACTATCTTATGGCACTCTGTATGGGGCTTGCTATTGCGATGCAAGCACCTATTAATGCAGCGCTTGGACGCTCTTTGCAAACCTCTCCACTTGTTGCTGCACTTGTTTCGTTTGCAATTGGCACATTGTGTCTTTTAATCATCGCGTTTGGCAGTGGAGCATTAAACCTCAATCTTTTGCAAGCAATGCCCGCACAAAGCTGGTGGAAGTTTTTGGGCGGTGTTTTGGGCGCTTTTTTTGTATTTGGCACAACCCTACTTGCTCCACAAATTGGGTTGATTAATATGTTTTTACTTGTGCTGTTTGGGCAACTCATTACAAGTGTGGTGCTTGATAGCATAGGCGCTTTTGGGCTTGATGCCAAACCCATAGTTTGGAATAAGATTGCAGGGCTTGGAGTGATTCTTTGCGGGCTTTTTGTATTTTTCTATCAAGAAATAAAAGGTCAATAAAATTTTATTGTGTTCTTCTTTTAGATTCGTTGTTGCTTTGCTTGCAATGATAGAGGAATAAACAATGACAGATAGATAGCAGGGAAGATGATTTGAGATTCCCAATTTCATTGCAAACATTCGTAAAATGCGCGGCAAACAACAATCTAGGTAGTTTAGAATCATTGTTGGAGCTTGCGCCTGTTGGTTGCTACACGCATTGCATTCTCTCGCAATAACAAAGGCTGGTAGCCACAGAAAAGGGAATCAAAATTGCTTGGAAGAGGATAAACACAACAAAGGAACTCCATGACGATTGATTCTACTTTAAATATTGCGTCTATGATGCAATCGTATCGGCAGCTGAATGCAGCCAAAAAAGAAAATGAGGAAGCTATGTTTGATTCAGTTGAAGCAAGCAATGCAGCGGCACAAGCACAATCAATAAATTTTAATTCAATGATTGCAGAGATGAAGCAAGCGTGGCTTGAAGATTCAAAATTGACTTACACCAAAACTCCAGAAGAAATGCAAAATAAATCGTTCGAAGAAATGTTATCAAACTATTTTGACTATGACAAAGAGTCGTTTCGAGATTCATACGGCATCCTTAGTTTTGATGAAATTAGCAGAAGAAGATTTAACCTTTTGCAACAAAATCCCCGCTATGCCGATGCAGTCAATTATCAGTATGCGATGTTTAGTGATGAAAATACAACAATTACAGGTAATGTTGCAAGTCAGGTTCAGATTAATCTATTCCTATCTAGCGATGAAATCAATTCATCGATTATTGACAAGGGTTATTCGCGTGCAGACTTTGACAATGCGGCGCAAATTATTGAAAGCATGCTTGATAATGTTTTAAAAGAACAATTCGAAAAAGACCCCGATTCTAAAGAAACAAGTGTGTTGTTACTTCTAAAAGCAAAGTTGCAAGCAATGCCCGAGATTATTGAGCAAATTCGTGATAATGCTATTGATTTTACACGCAAATCAATTGAACAAGACAACGAAAAAGCATTTAAATTGGCACTTTATACTGCTGATTCAGAAGTTGCAAGTGAATTGCAGATTTTTCATGATATTGGCGAAACAATTAAACAATATCTAAGCCCTGAACAGCAAGAACAATTTGCGGAACTAGAAGATGTGATTGTCAATTATTATCAAAACAATTGGAACAAAAGTTTTGCATTTAGGGGTTTTGACCCAATCACACAATATGCCCTTGCAGAAGCCAAAAGGACATTAAATGAAAACTTTAAAAAAGTCGCGGTTGAAGATGATGCCGACACATTGCTCGAGCTTGGAACAGAGAATCGCACAGACTATGCAAGCATTGTAGATTATGAAATTACTCGCGAAAATGTGCTAAGCAGAGCAAAGAAAAAGACAAAAGATGATTCGTTGTTGCAACAGCTAATGGGTGGCAAAACAAACAATCAAGCAAAAGTTACAGGGGCAAGCGTTTGATGGTGCAAAAATCATTTTTACACAACAAATGAGGCAAATCTACATTAAGACAAGATAATGCTTAAGAATTATAGTATATTTGGACATATCTTGGCACTTTTTACAATGATTGTTTGGGCAAGCACTTTTAGCTCAACAAAGATTTTGCTCAATGATTTTTATGCAACCGAGATTCTACTCTTTCGCTTTATTATCGCTTATTTTGCGCTTCTAATTCTGCATTTTAAAGGCATTGGTTTTAAGGGTTCTAGGGTTGAAATTCTATTTGCTTTGAGTGGATTAAGTGGTGTTTGTCTCTATTTTTTGTTTGAAAATGTTGCGCTCTATTATACAACTGCTTCTAATGCAGCTTTGCTTGTAACAATCAGCCCACTTTTTGTTGCAATTCTTTCATATTTCTTTTTGGGCAAACCGCTCAAAAAACATTTTTTTGTTGGTTTTGTTTTGGCTTTTGTTGGGGTGGCTCTGGTTATTTCTCGCGGCGAACTCTCATTTTCTATCTCACCTTTGGGCGATATTATATGCCTTGCTGCTGGAATTATGTGGTCAATCTATACACTTCTCTTAGAACAACTCTTTCGATATTGCAAAGGCGAAAATCCGCTTGCTATCACGAGAAAAATCTTTTTTTATGGGATTATTTTTATCTTTCCTTTTAGTATTGGTGTTTGGAATTTTTATGGGCTTAATCCCGAACATTTCTTTACTCGTTTTACAGATTTTGCTAATCTTTTTAACCTTTTATTTCTAGGTCTCATTGCCTCTGCGCTTTGTTATATTTCATATAATGCATGCATTCATATTCTTGGGACATTCAGGGCAAGTGCTTATATCTATACCATACCCCTTTTTGGTGTAATTGTCGCGGCATTGGTGCTTGGAGAAACAATCACCCTTGCAACAATCATCGGCGGAATCGCCGTGCTTTTGGGGCTGTTTCTAAGCCAAAAATAGAGCCAAAAACCATAGAATACTTTAATTTTAAATTAATCGCATGGATTCTTCAGTTTCACAATCACAGCGGCAATCACAAAGCCGCCATCATGTGAAATTGAAAGGCTATGGTTTTTAATACCAAACCGCTGCACAAGTTCGGGAGCAAAGCTAAGCGAGGGCTGCCCTCGTTCGTCATGCATAAGTGTGAGGTCTATAAAGCTACATTGCGCACCAATCCCACACCCAAGCGCTTTGCTAAAGGCTTCTTTTGCTGCCCAAGCAGAAGCAATGCGTCTGACATTATCTGCATAAAGCGTAATCTCATGCTTGGTAAGAAAGCGCTCGAGCGCGCGCGAATGCCAACGAGCCACAAATGCCTCTACACGGCTAATAGAGACAATATCAATGCCGAGCGCTGTCACTGGATATTAAAGTCGGTGAAAAAGATATTCACGATTTTGCCATCAACAAGCGATTCGTTAATCCTCTCCACAAGCTCATTTTTGAGATTTTCTTTGCCTTTTGCTGTCGAAATCTCTTCATAAGTTTTTGACGACATCACGCTAATCATCGTGTCCCGAATTGCTGGTTTTTTGGTATCAAGCTCAACCATAAGATTATCAGAACTCAATTCTGCATTAATGGTTGTCTTCAGATAGCGGCGTCCGCTTTGCGATGCGAGATTGACAATGATTTGGTCAAACGCATAGGTTGGTCCAATGCTCAAATAGGTCTGCCCGCCTGAACGCAAATTTTGTGCTGGGTTGCCGCCCCCTCCGCCTGCTGCTCCTGCTGCTTGGGGTGGTGGTTCGTCCCCGCCGCCCATCAAGAGAATCGCAACCACCACACCAATAATGAGCAATAATCCGACAACAGCAGCGATAATAATGATGAGGAGCTTATTACTGCCCCCACCGCCTGCGTCTTCTGGTTTTTTCTCATCAGCCATTTTTGCTCCTTTGTTTTGCTGGTTTAGGCTATCGGGCTATCAGTTGGCACATACGGATTCACACCAGTTGCTTCAATCTCTGATTGCTGTGATTCGTTTGCAGAACTATCGCTGCCACCTGTGCCAAAGCTCCAATTTGTACCGCCGTTGTCGTTTGATTCGGTGTTGTTCGAATTATTGGTGTTGTCATCGGGCTTTTGCGAGCTATCTGAATCGCCTTCGGTGGTCGAACCGCCGCTACCACTGCTGCTATTGTTGTTATTGCCTAAATCTTTGCCGCCAAGTTTTGCAATCTCGTTTTGAACAGCACCCAATGCTGTGCTAAGGTTGCTTGCGGTAATGTCTGTAAGCCCTTTGCCAAAAGTCAGCGAATCGACCTTGCCCGAAAAATCCTCTTTGAGAGTGTCAGAAGCATAGATTCCAAGCGCAAATTTGACATCAAACAGCGAAACTGCTTGCTTTTCTGCTGCACTGCCAACAATCGTGCCATCGCGATACAAATCGATTGTATGCAAGAATCGCACCAAAAAATCTGCCTTGCTCCATTGGTTTGCATTCATCTGATCTTCCCACCACTGCATACCCTCTGGGTCATCAGCTGTGGTTTTACCAAGCGCATTTTGATACACCAACTGCACAAATGCCTTAGTATCAAGCTTTAATTGGGCATCGGCTTGTTCGGTCAAAAATGAATCGATAAAAGCACGATCAAAAGTCTCTTTTTGTGTCCAATATTTCATTGTTGCAGAATCAACCACGCGGTTGAGAACGGTAATAAAAAGTTGAGAAACCTGTTGTGTTGTTGCCATATAAAACTCCTGATATTATTTTAGCTATAATGCGACAGATATTATAGAGAGTTTTGCTTAAAAAGCTCTTGAAATCCATAAAAACTTTATGAAGGTTTCTATGCGCCTTGTTCTCAACCTTTCACTGCTTGCTCCGCCGCTAACTGGAATCGGGCATTATAGCGCGCGGCTGCTGCCCTATCTGCTCGATGACACGCGCGTTTCTAGTATCTGTGGCTTTCAAAGAATGGAATGGATTTTTGCAAAAGAACAGATTCGCGCTCTGCCAAAAGCGCCCTTTCGCACAGAGGTAATCATCAAAAAACTCCGCACTTACGACCTGCTCGCATTGCGCTTTGCGTATTTCAAGCTGCGCAAATATTGGCTATCGCGCAATCTTCCAAGCGACTATGCCCAATGGCATTATTGGGAGGGTGGCTTTTTGCCTTTGTTGCCCTCCCCTGCACTCATTACAATCCACGACCTCTCGCATTTGCGCCACCCCGAGTTTCACCCGCGCGCGCGTGTGCAGCTGCTAGGGCGCTACCTGCCAAGCGCAATTCGTTCAAGCAAGGCGATTCTTGCGGTGTCTGAATTTTCAAAATCAGAAATTATCGAAATTTTTCGTGTGCCAAGCGAAAAAATCTATGTTCTCCCGCCCTCAACCTTGCCCACTTTTTCGCCCAAAAATGCTGAAGAATGCGCACCTTTTTTAGAACATTATCAGCTCAAATATGATAGCTATCTTTTAAGCGTTGCCACACTCGAGCCGCGCAAAAACCTCGAACGTTTGCTTGATGCCTATGCACTGCTAAGCCCTGCCACCCAAAAAGCCTATCCGCTCGCGCTTGTTGGGGCTGCAGGCTGGCTAAACGATTCTCTGGGTGCAAAGATTTTGCGGCTTGCACAAAGCGGGAATGTGCGCTTGCTGGGCTATATCGATAATGAGCAATTGCCATTTTTCTATGCCGGCGCGCGCGCGTTTGCGTATTTATCGGTTTATGAGGGCTATGGAATGCCAATTGCCGAAGCAATTTGTTGTGGGATTCCAAGTGTGGTTGCCAATTTTGGTGCAATGCTCCAAACAGCAGGAAAAAACGCGATTAGCACCGATGTTTTCTCGGTTGCAAGCATTGCAAAAGCTTTGCAAAAAGCGCTTGATGCCCCAAAAATCACCAATCCAAACCTTGATTCTGTGATTACGCCCAAAGACGCTGCAAATAAATTGCTTACGATTTTGGAATCACTCTAAGGCGATAGCGCCATATTGGGCGCTCGATGCAGATGATTCCAACTATTGCAAGCGCGCTTGAAAGCGCGATAACAGCAGCAACATAGCCAATGCTTGGTGTTTTTTCAAACCCATAAATCTCAAGAATCCACATCGCGGGTGTGTGGGTTAGGAAGATTCCATACGAAAGCGCGCCAAATATCTTGTTTGCACGCCATTTGCGGTTCTCAAAAATCACTATCAGCCACGAAGCAAGCCCAAGCCCAAGCAGCACCTCGCGCGCATAGGGCATAAACACAATGCCCGCGAGCTTGCCAACACCAAAAAGCAAAGCAGAAATACATGAAAGAATCAGCGCAAAATACAAGGCTGTTGTGCGGCTTTGGTTGCGCTGTTGCAGGCTGCCAAGCGCAAACACAAAAAAGATTCCAACAAGCAGGCGATAGCCATAAATATCAGTGTCAATAAGTCCATAAATTGCACACAAAAAAACCACAAACGAAAGCACAAGAGCAAAACGCAAAAACAAAGGAAAAACAAACCCAACAAGCAGCAAAAGATAGGCTTGAATCTCTGCACCAAGCGACCAAGTGAGGTGGTTGAGTTCGGGTTCAAAACCGCGTTGCAAGATTCCAAAGTCAAAAAACATACAATAATTAAGCGGAATAATCAGCAAATGTGCAATCAATTTTGCAAACGAAAAATGTGGCGAATAGAAATCACAAACCAACACAATCGCACAACACAGCACAAACGCATAGAGATAGAGTGGGTAGATTCGCAACAATCTATCAAGCAGCAGCGCGCGGATTTTGTGTGCATGCGTGGCAAAAACATCAAAATAGAGATGTGCCATTACAAAACCCGCAAGCATATAGAACACAACCACCGCAACCACGCCAATTCCAAAGCTCAAAAGCGGTGTATGCGAAACAAGCACACAAAGCGCAAGCACAAAACGCAAAACGCCCATTAGAATTGCACACTTTGCCAAAGGTTGTCGCGCAATAGATTCTGTGCTTTTGTTGCAAGAATCTCGCGCTCTGTTTTGGGCTGCATGCGTTCCAATGCAGCAGCAAGATTTTGTGCAAATTCTGTGCTTCCAACCTCGCCTTGACATGGCACAATCGCCCCGCTTTGCGCCCAAGCAGCAAAATTTGGACGCTGGTTGTCGGCGATACAACACGCGATTGTGGGCGTTGCGCAAAACGCAAGCTCGGCGAGCGTCCCCCCCGCTGCGCTCACAGCCAAACATGATGATTCCATAAGATGACGAATCTCATAAGCGCTTGGATTTGTCGCGGGGTCGATTCGCACAATCTTTGCACCCACACCAAGCGCGCGCAACAGCGATTCGACAATCTCAAAACAACTCTGTGCCAAAGCGCTCGCACCAAACGAAAGCAGAATCTGCTTGATATTTTGATAATGGTTGCGCACAGGAAAAGGCGGGCAAAAAGGCGCGCGCAACAGCGCATAGCCCAAACCCAACCAAAGCTGATGTTTGGGATACTTTTGCGCATAAGGCAATGTCAAGCCCGCCATTGTCGCGTTTAGAATCGTTGCGGGTGGATAGGGCAGACGCAAGGTGTCGTCAAAAAAAATCGCGCGGGTGTGGCGCGCTAAAATTTGGTATGCAAGCAGCGGTTGCAGATAGGAATCAAGCACACCAATCGTGTAAGATTCTAACTCTTTTTCATAATCCAATGGGCTTTGGTTGCAGACAAGCTGTGTGGCAATATTATGTTGTTGCAAAATTTCACACAATGCCTCGCAACGGCGCAAATGCCCAAAACCAATGCTTGGCGAGCTTTCGGTAAAAACAATTGCACGCAATTATTTCTCTTCGACAAAAAGTTCTCCGCGCAAAATTGCTTGGATTGTCTTAAAACCAACAAAGAAAATAATGCAGGTTGTGAGCAAAATTGACAAAAAGCCCATAAGATAAAAAAGTGGATATTGGGTTTTTTCATAGGCTGTTAGAAGCGCTAAAGTAAGAGCCGCAAAAGGAAAGGTAAAAGCCCACCACGAGATAAAAAACTTGAGTTTATAAAAATTGCGTGCGAGAGCAAAAAGGATAATCGCAAAAATAATCGCGACATTTAAGAGAATCTCGGCAAAATTATCAAAAGTTCCATGATTGATTTTAAGATAGCTCAACATCGCAACAGCAGGAGGGGCGATAAAGATTGCAAGTGTGGGCAAAAACTTTTGCGCGAGCATTCCATTAAAGATAATGCGATTAATCAAAATTGCGGTGAGGATAATCCAAAAGAAGATTCCTAGTGAGAAGAAAAACATGAGTGTGTAATGATCGACAAAGTCTGCACCTGCTGTTGGAACAAGGAGGTTGCCCACCACAGGGATAAACCAAGCCGGATTAGAATGTGTAAATTCAATATCACGATTGAGCCAATAAGTAATTGCATAGAACGCAATAAAAGTTTGAAACCCTGCACCGAGCATAAAAAGCACCAAAGCGGCTTCGGAATATTCATGAAAGATATTTGAAAAAAGCAAAGTACTCATCGAGATTGTTGCAAAGAAATTAACCCGAATGGGGTGGTTAAATTCGTCTAAAACAGCTTGCGGATATTTAAAGATTTTTGCGCAATACGAACCCACGATAATACAGGCAAGAATCACCACAATCACCATTAGAATCTGATAGATGAGAGGGGGAAACGATAAAATATCAATTGCCTTTTTATAATCAAGTGTTAATCCCCCAAAACCCATTGTAATGGCAAACATCATCACCGGAAAATGTTTTAATTGGGATTGTTTAGGTGGTGTCATTTTGATACTCCGATTGAAGCAGCTGTTCAATGCTTTGGATTGTTTGGTGCATAGTTTGATGATTGATACGCACATCGCAAGCAACTTGCCGATAGACTTTGTCATAATATTCAACCAACAAAATCTCCACACAAGCTGCAATCGCGCCATTTTGAAAATGTGTTTTGCATTGCTGCCAAGCACTGCGCTGCATATAGGGTTTGATTTTATCCATGCTTTGTGTAAAAAAATCGAGGTCTATTTTACCATATTCTGCAACAATGCGTTGCAAACGAGCTTCAAAAGGTGTAATTATTTCAATTTTTAGCCCCTTTCGCATTTGTTCTGTCAAAACAGAGGGCAAAACCAGATTTCCAATGCGCTTGCTCTCGCCTTCAACAAGCGCAACCTTTTTGGCTGCAAATGCCTCAAAAAGCAGGTTTTGGAACATCTTGCCGCTTGGCTGCACACAGCCAAAACCGCCAAAGCTCGAACCCCGATGTCCCGCGATTCCTTCAATATCGATTCCAACTTTACAATTGCGCACAATCTCTGTTTTGCCACTGCCTGTTAGCCCATAAAGAACAGCAAGGCGCGTTGCAAGCGGCTTTTCAAAAAACCTACAAACATGGTTGCGATAAGCTTTAAAGCCGCCAGAAAGCCGCGCAACACGATAGCCAATCGAATCAACAATCACCGCAAACGAAAAGCTTCTTTGCCCTCCACGCGCACAATAAACCAAAATTTTTTGTGAAGGGTGAAAGGTTTGCCTAAAATTTTTCAAATGTTGTGCCATATTTGCACACACAAACGATGCACCAAGAATCCGCGCACCAAAAGGGTCGTGGCGATATTGTTCGCCCACAATATGGTGTTGCGCGTCATCAAGCACAAAGAGATTGATTGCGTTTGGAATATGCGAATGCGCAAATTCAGAGGGCGAGCGCACATCAACAATTACATCAAAATCATGAATGCAATCTGCACCAACCTCAACCATTAAGAATCCAAGAAAGCGTCTCGCCCGCAAAAAGGCTCACCACACCACCATATTCATCTGCAACCCTAAAGGGTGCTTTGCGCAAACACACAGCCTTTTTTGGCGGTATGAAGTCATAGATTTTTGGCGCGTTTGCGCACACAAAAGAATCCAGAGATTCTAGCGCGTTGTTGGATTCAAATAATTCTGCAAGCGCACACAGCGCAACAGGGGCGCTAAAAACGCCCGCGCCACATTGTGCGCATTCTTTGTGAGTGCGCAAATGTGGAGCAGAATCGCTACCAAAACAAAATTTTGGATTGCCCGAAAACGCGACACTGCGCAATGCCTGCATATCGCGAGGAAGCTTGACACAGGGTTTGCAAAACAAATGCGGACGCAACGAACCGCCTAGCAAATCATCGAGCGTAAAAAGCAAATGGTGGAGTGTGATTGTGCCAAACGCGTTTGGATACGACTGCACTAACGTAAGTGAGCGCGCATCGCTGATGTGTTCCATAACTACATGGAGTTTTGGAAAGCTGCGCACAATCTCTTCAAAAATGGGCAAAAAATCATGCTCGCGCTCCAGCACAAAGCCATTTGTTTCAGAATGGATACACAAATACATTCCTGCTTCTTGCAGCGCCTCAAAGATTTGCATGTTCGAATCGCTCAAAACCGCGCTCACTCCACCCGCGCTATTTGTTGTAACGCCCTGTGGATAGAGCTTTATTGCCTTAATTCCCGCTGCCTTTGCGCTAAAAATCTCATCTTTTGAAAGCGCGCTGCTAAAAAAGAGGCTCATCAGTGGCAAAAAATGCTCACCCGTAACCGCACAGATTTTGTCTTTATAGGCAAGCGCATCGGCTGTGGTGCAGATTGGCGGGAGCAGATTGGGCATAATCAGTGCGGCGGCAAATTGAGCGCTTGAAAAGCGCGCGACATTTTCAAGCATTGTGCCATCGCGCAAATGCAGGTGCATATCACATGGGCTTTGCAGTGTGAGTGTCATCGCAACTCCTCAATCACTCCATCAAGCAATGTGCGCAAGGCTTTTTCATAGATTGCAAGATTCTCTTGCTTGGTTGATTCAAAACGTGTAATCAATGTTGGCGTTGTGTTGCTTGCACGCAAAAGCGCCCAGCCATCATCAAAAACAAGGCGCACACCATCGATATTAATGCGCTCTTTGATTGGTGGAAACCCAGCAGGAGGAGATTCTAAGCGCTTACAAAACGCATCAATAATAGCAAATTTTGCGTCTTCGGTGGTTGGAATCTTCATTTCATCGGTTGAATAAAGTATTGGCAAAGAATCAAGAGCTTTATCCAAGTCTATACCTTCTTGAACAAGCTCAAGAACGCGCAACGCGGCATAAGTCGCGTCATCATAGCCAAAATAGCGGTCGTTAAAAAACAAATGTCCGCTCACCTCTGCACCCAAACTCGCATTAATTTCTTTGATTTTGGTTTTAATATTGCTATGCCCCGTTTTATACATCACCGCTTTGCCGATTTTATTAATCGAATCATACATATTCATCGAACATTTCACCTCGCCAACCACAACGGGGTTTTTGATTTTTTGCGCAAACAAAATCGCAAGGTCATCGCCTTTGAGCGTGCGCTTTTGCGTCAGCACCACAAGCCTATCGCCATCGCCATCAAACGCAAAGCCGATTCCTCCTTGTTTTGCAATTGCTGCTTTGATGGTGCAGAGATTTTTTTCTTCTGTTGGGTCGGGGTGGTGGTTTGGAAAATCGCCATTTGGCTGCATAAACAACCCATTATAGCGAATCTCTAGCGCGTCAAGTAAGGGCGAGATTCCCAACCCCACAACGCCATTGCCACAATCAAGCGTCAGTGGAATCTGCAAGCCTTTGAGATGTGCAAAATGGTTTGCCAAAAAAGCAACATAGCGCGCAAGCGCGTTGTCTTTGCAAATCTTTGGGCTTGCATGTGTGGCAATCTTTGCACGCACACAAGCTGCAACTTCAGCACCTAGCTCTTGGAGCTGCGCCCCAAAAAAAGGCTTTTGCCCAATCGTGATTTTAAAACCATTATATTCTTTTGGATTATGCGAGCCTGTTATCATCACCGAAATATCGGGGTTTTGAGATTCTTCAAACATCACAAAATATGCCACCGGTGTGGGGATTAGCCCCAAATCAACAACCTTAAACCCCGCCTTTGCAAAACCGCTTGCAAGCCACTCAAAAAGAGTGCGCGAATGCGTGCGTGCGTCATAACCGATTGCAACAGCTCGATTTGTGGTATCTTGAACCTTGTTTGCAAGCAAATAGCCAATCGCCTGCACCACTTCTTGGTTGAGTTCATCTGGGAAGATTCCGCGTATGTCGTATTCGCGAAAGATATTTTGCATTTTGAGCCTTTAAAATTTTAGAGCTATTGTAGCGCTTTAGTTTTTAAGCCAATATTGCGTCTTTGATGTTTTAGGAAAATTTATGTGTTTGTTGCTATAATAGCCCGATTTTATAAGGAGCTCCTACAAGAGGGATTAGTGGAGTGTGGAGAGGGAGATGAGATTCAACGAGGCGTTAGATTCGCTACAAACCTATGAGGCAGGCAAACCGATTGAATTAGTTGTCGCCCAATATGGTATTGATTCTAAAGATGTCATCAAACTCGCAAGCAACGAAAACCCAAATGGTGTTGCACCCGCAGTCAAAGCGCGCGTGGCGCAAGCGCTTGATAGTATGAGCCTTTATCCTGATGATTCGATGAGCGCACTCAAAAGCGCTTTGTCAAAATATTTTGGTGTCGCAACCAACGAACTCATCATCGGTTCGGGAAGCGACCAAATTATCGAGCTTGCTGTGCATGCCAAATGCAAAAAAAACGATTGTGTGCTAATGGCTGGTGTAACCTTTGCAATGTATGAAATATATAGCAAGGCTGTGCAAGCACAGATTGTGCGCACCAAAAGCGCCGAACACAACCTTGCCGAGTTTCGCGAGCTTTTATCAAAGTCTCCACAAATCATCTTTCTTTGCACACCCAACAACCCGCTTGGCGAATGCCTGCTTGCAGACGAGATTGAAGCATTTTTGCGTGAAGTGAATCGCGAAACGCTTGTTGTGATTGATGGCGCGTATCAAGAATATGCCGCGTTCAAAGACAAAAGCCGAGCGCTCTGCCCCAAAGAATTGATTGCAAAATTTCCCAATGTCCTTTATCTTGGGACATTCTCAAAAATCTATGGGCTTGGTGGAATGCGTGTTGGCTATGGAATCGCGCATGCGTCAATCATTGCCGCGCTGCATAAATTGCGCCCACCTTTTAATGTTACAACCCTTTCGCTGCTTGCCGCGCAAGAGGCGCTCGCGCAGCAAGAGTTTGTACAAGGTTGTTTGCACCAATGCGCACATGAAATGGCACGATACGAAAACTTTTGCACCCAAAGAGGAATTACATTCATACCCTCTTATGCTAATTTTATCACGATGAAGCTCCACGATAAAAATAGCACAGCGCTTGCAGATTGGCTTTTGCAAAAAGGCATTATCGTGCGCAATCTTGCTTCTTATCATCTCAATGCGATTCGTATTACAATTGGCACAGAATCGCAAAATACAAAGCTACTAGGGCTTTTAGAAGATTTTTGGAGCTTAAACTAAGGGGAATATATGGATTTTAAGGCAATCTTTCGGCAGATTCAATCTGTTTATAACAAGCTCAATTGGCCACAAAAGCTCACAATCATTGGCACGGTTGTTGCGCTTGTTATTTTCATTGGATTCTTGCTTGTCTATAATGGGCGCAGCGGGCAACAAACGACATCGGGCTATGTTACGCTTTTTGAAGGATTATCACCCCAAGATTCGGCACTTGTCTTACAACATCTGCAACAAAATCAAATTCCCTATGAGATTCCCAAAGAAAATACTATCGCTGTCCCAAGCGACCAAGTCTATCAACAGCGCATTATCCTCGCAGGCAATGGGATTCCTAAAAACTCAAAAGTTGGGTTTGAGATTTTTAATACACCCCAATTTGGTGAAACAGATTTTGACCAAAAAGTCAAGCTTTTGCGTGCAACAGAGGGCGAGCTAACCCGCACAATCGAAAGCCTTAACCCGGTTGAAAAAGCGATTGTGAAAATCGCTCAACCCAAAGAATCTGTCTTTACATCGCAGGCAATTGCGCCCACAGCGTCTATTGTTTTGCATTTGCGCCCAAATATGACCCTTACACCCGCACAGATTGTAGGGATTAAAAACCTCACCGCAGCAGCTGTAACGAGCCTCACACCCGAAAATGTCAAAATCACCAATGCCGAAGGCGAGCCTTTGGGCGAAGATGATGGGCTAACAGGCGCAAAAGAAGCAGCCGCAATGCAGCGCAGCCACAAACGCGCCGAAGAACGAGCGCTTGAAGAAAAAATCATCACCGTTCTTGCGCCAATCATTGGCGGGCGCGACCGCGTTGTGGCGCAGGTAACGGCTGAATTTGACTTTTCGCAAAAACAAAGCACGCGCGAAAGCTATGGACCCAATAGCTTTGTGATTAGCGAACAAAATATCGAAGAAAAACGCGAGGGCTACAAACCCAAAGAGATTGGCGGTGTTCCGGGAACGGTGAGTAATATTGGACCCGTGCAGGGGCTTGATAACCAAGATATTCGCGAACGATATGAGCGCACCGAAAGCACCGTGAATAATGTCGTTGATCGCGAGGTTGCGAGCATTAAGGGCGAGTTTGCAACTCTTAAGCGGCTCACCGCAGCGGTGGTGGTTGATGGGCATTATCGAATCAATATTGACGACACAGGCACAGAGCAGCTCGAGTATCTCCCGCTTAGTGAAGACGCGATGGCACAAATTGCCAATCAAGTGCGCCAAGCGATTGGTTTCAACGCCGATAGAGGCGACCAAGTTACGGTCAGCAATTTTGAGTTTAACGCCACCACAGCGGGTTATGAGGCAAAAACAGCATTTGAGCGATTCATTATCGCAATGCAAAAATTACTTGGACCTTTTGCGCCGCTGTTCAAATACCTTGTTGTCGCGTTTATCTTGTTTGTGTTCTACAAAAAAGTCATCGCGCCGTTTATGGAACGCATGCTTGAGATTCAAGAAGATGACGAAGACGAGCTTGAATCTCTCATTCGGCTTGAAGACGATGACGAAGACAACCTCAACAAGCTCAACGAAATGCGCAAACGCGTTGAAGATCAGCTTGGGCTTAGTTCAGGGCTAAACGAAGAGGAGCTGAAATATGAAATTTTGCTTGAAAAACTCAAAGCAATTCTACAAGACAAACCTGATGATGTTGCGAGCGTCTTCCAAGCCCTTGTGCATGACGAGCTAGGAATTGACGAAAAAGCATTCGCAGAGAAAAAGTAAAGGAGTAATCTATGCCCTTAACCCCTCGTCAGCAAGCTCAATATGATGAAATGAGTATGGCAGAAAAAATTGCCATTCTCCTTTTGCAAGTTGGTGATGACATTGCGGGTGATATTTTTGCACGACTCGATTTGGATTCAATCACCGAGGTTTCAAAATATATCGCCCAAAATACCGGGATTGACAAACCGATTGCCACGGTGATTTTAGAAGAATTTTATGCCATTTTTCAATCCAACCAATACATCGCCGCGGGCGGTTTGGAGTATGCCAAAGAAATTCTGTATCGTGTTTTGGGTCCTGAAGAAGCCAAAAAAGTTCTTGACAAACTTAGCAAATCGATGCAATCGACACAGAATTTTGCCTATTTGGGCAAGATTCGCCCCCAACAGCTCGCAGACTTTATCATCAACGAACACCCACAAACCATTGCGCTCATTCTTGCACATATGGACCCCACCAATGCAGCAGAAACCTTGAGCTATTTTACCGATGATTTACGCGCTGAAATCGCCATTCGTATGGCAAATCTTGGCGATATTTCGCCCAATGTTGTTAAAAGGGTCTCTACCGTGCTTGAAAGCAAACTCGAATCACTCACTAGTTACAAAGTCGAAGTCGGCGGTCCGCGCGCTGTTGCCGAAGTCTTTAACCGACTGGGGCAAAAAGCCGCAAAAGCAACTATTGCATATATCGAACAAATCGATGAGCAGCTTGCAAATGATATTAAAGAGATGATGTTTACCTTTGAAGACATCGAAAAACTCGACAACGCTGCTATTCGTGAGATTCTCAAACAAGCTGACAAAAAAGAGCTTACGCTTGCGCTCAAATCTGCTCCCGAAGAGCTCAAACAAAAGTTCATCGGCAATATGTCGCAACGCGCGGGCGAGCAGTTTATGGAGGAAATGCAGTTCTTGGGCGCGGTGCGCGTCAAAGATGTTGAAAGCGCGCAACGCAAAGTTGTAGAAGTGGTTCAAGCCCTTGCAGAGCAAGGTGTGATTCAAATTGGCGAACAAGAGGATATGGTTGAATAATTCAGAATCAAAAGAAAATGTCATCGCAACAGATAGACGTTCCCGGCACGATATTAGGCGGTATGAGTTTAAGGCAATGGAATCGCCATTGCCTGAAGATTCTAAACCCCCAGCTGCTCCTGCACTTGAGCTTGAGATTGAAAGACAAGCCCATGTAGAAAGCATTCCCGAACAGCCCGATGCACAAAACTCGGCAATGCCGCCACCACAGGTGATTAGCGGGATTGAAGCAGAGCTTATCGAGCGGCTGCTTGAAAAAAGCGATGGGCTTGAAAAGGCGCTTGCTGCTGTGCAACAAAAGTTGGATAAACAACAAGAAGAAATGGAAAAAATCTTGCGCGAAGCAAAAGAAGAATCGCGCCAACAAGGAATTAAAGAAGGGCAAGAGCTTGCAAAAGAGCAAATGCAAGATGAGATTAACACCCAATTGCAAGCCTTTGGCGATTCGATTGCCCAAATTGGCGAAACATCATTGAAAGTCGAAGAGCAGATTAATAATATCGAAAAAGATTTGAGCCTCATTGCAATCGATATTGCCAAAGAAATTATTGCAAAAGAGGTTTCAGCCGAAAGCAGCGAAATCGCACTCACGCTTTCAAAACGATTGCTCGAATCGCTCAAAGAGGCAACGAAGATTCTGATTAAGCTCAATCCGCAAGACTATGCACTCTTGCTCAAACGTTTTGATGGCGATGGGCGTATCAAGCTGCAAGCCGATAAAGCAATCGCGCGTGGCGGTGTTGTGGTGATTAGCGATAGCGGCAACCTTGATGGCACGATTATGTCTCGTTTTGAAAACCTCAAACGTTCAATTCTTGAAGGGCGTCAATCGTGATAGCAACCATTCAAGCAACAAGCATCAAACAGCACAGCATTGAAGAGCTTGAGAATCTTTGCGAGCAAATCCGCACAAAAATCCTACATGTTGTCTCGCAAAATGGCGGACACCTTAGCTCAACGCTTGGCGCAACAGAACTCATTGTTGCTATGCACTATGTCTTTGATTGTCCCAATGACCCTTTTATTTTTGATGTCTCCCACCAAGCCTATGCACACAAACTCCTGACTGACCGCTGGGAAAGCTTTGAGACCTTGCGGCAATACAATGGCATTAGCGGCTACACCAACCCCAAAGAAAGCCCTTATGATTATTTTGTTGCCGGGCATAGCTCAACATCTCTTTCGCTTGCTGTGGGTGCAGCAAAAGCAATCGCGTTGCACAAAGAAGAGAGAATCCCGGTTGTACTCATTGGCGATGGCTCGTTGTCATCGGGTTTGTGTTATGAAGCACTGAACGAACTAGGCGAGCGCAAATATCCGCTTGTGATTTTGCTCAACGACAACGAAATGAGCATCGCTCACCCAATTGGCGCGATTAGCCGCTATTTGTCGCAAGCGATTGCGGGTGAGTTTTTTCAGTCGCTCAAATCGCGTGTTGAAGGGCTATTGCGCAAACTTCCCGATGGCGCAACCTATATGGCAAAGCGCTTTGAAGAATCGCTCAAACTCATCACACCCGGGCTATTGTTTGAAGAGCTTGGGCTTGAATACATCGGACCTATCGATGGGCATAACCTGCCCGAAATCATAGACGCGCTCAAAATTGCCAAAAATATGCAAAAACCTATCGTGATTCACGCCCAAACCCTCAAAGGCAAAGGCTATAAAATCGCCGAAGGACACCAAGAATCATGGCATAGCGTCAGCTCGTTTGACTTGCAAAACGGACAAGCAAAAACCAAAAGCCTCACCAAATCTCCAACAAGCATTTTTTCGCAAACCCTGCTTTCGCTTGCACATGACGATTCTCGCTTGGTTGGAATCACCGCCGCAATGCCAAGCGGCACGGGGCTTGACGCGCTGATTGCCGCCTATCCCGAGCGCTTTTGGGACATCGCAATTGCCGAAGCGCATGGCGTTACATCAATGGCAGCATGCGCCAAAGAGGGCTTGCGCCCATTTGTTGCAATCTATTCAACCTTTTTGCAGCGCGGGTTTGACCAGCTTGTGCATGATGTTGGAATCTTGGGCTTACCTGTGCGCTTTATGCTCGACCGCGCGGGCATTGTTGGTGAAGATGGCGAAACCCACCAAGGCTTGTTTGATGTGGGTTATTTGCGCATGATTCCAAACTTCACACTTTGTGCGCCATTTTGCAACAAAATGCTTGCCGCAATGGTGCGATTTGCACAAACCTTTGATAGCGCTCCTTTGGCGGTGCGCTACCCACGCAAAAACTTTATCCTCGATGATGACACCCTTAGTTTTGGCACAATCGAACTTGGCAAAGGCGAGATTCTGCTTCAAGGGCAAGATTCTATTGCGCTTGTTTGCTATGGCAATGCCGTTGGAAGAGGCTATCAGCTGATTGAAGCATTGCGAGAACAAAACTTGCCCACCCCTACACTGGTTGATTTGCGCTTTGTCAAACCTCTTGATTCTGCCTTGCTTCTTTCGCTTGCCCAAACCCACAAAACATGGTGCGTGTTGAGCGATAATGTGATTGCATGCGGTGTTGCAAGCGCGCTTGGCGAATGGCAAAACGAACACAACACAAATGTGCGGATTGTCTCGTTTGAGATTCCCAATGCGTTTGTGCCTCATGGCAAAGTCGAACAGATTGAGCAAATGCTCAAAATCGACACCCAATCGCTACTCGTGCGTTATATGGAATTATTTAAAAATCCAAAGGCTACCGATGAATCCTAAACTCACAGCTGCCCTTTTTCAGGCATTCACAATCTTTTATCTTTTAATGCTCGGCTTTGCGTGCGGCGTTATCATTGCTTTGGGCGCATTCAGCGCTCCGGTGATTTTTCGCGATGCACCTATTATCTCACAAGGTGGAATTGACGCATTCCAAGCAGGAATGATTATGACCGAAATCTTTGTGCGCGCTAGTTATGTCTTGTTGTTTGTTGCCATTCTGATTGCGCTCTATGAGATTCTTAGCGCCACAATCCATTCCAAAAAACGTTGCCTCATTTTTGGTGCTATCGCGATTGCCGCAATTTTATTATTTGTGCTATATTATCTACCTGCAATTGTTGCAATTCAAAAACAAGGCGCTGATTTTTTGGCAAACAGCAATTTTGACGCGCTACACCAACAATCAGTTTGGGCATTTTATGCCGCATTCTATGCGCTTATTGCGCTTTTTGCAAGTCGGTTGCTGATACTGATGCGCCACGAATAATGTGGCTTGTTTTATTTTGTGCGTTATAGTACAGACTTTTGATGATGAAAGAGGACAAAATGACACGACAAATTATTATAGCTTTTGCATTTTTGTGTTGGGCAGGGTTGGGATATGCAAACACAGAAACCAACACAACAAAAGACAAAACAGCGAGTTCGGGGCGGCTTGAAGCCTACAATAAATTGCGCAATGTGATGCGTATGGTTGAAGAGCGCTATGTTGATGAAATTTCATTTAACGAGATTGTTGATAAAGCCATTGATGGAATGTTGAGCAATCTCGATGCCCATTCTGCATATCTTGATGCGCGCAAATTTGATGAGCTAAAAGTCCAAACAAGTGGCGAGTTTGGCGGTGTTGGAATCACAATCGGGCTGAAAGAGGGCGCGCTCACAATCATCTCGCCTATCGATGGCACTCCGGGCGAAAAGGCGGGGCTTAAGAGTGGTGATATTATTCTCAAAATCAACGACAAAAGCACGCTTAATATGGCAATTGATGATGCGGTTGATTTGATGCGCGGCGAGCCGGGCAGCAAGGTGCAGCTTGCGATTGTGCGCAAAAACGAGCCAAAGCCCATTGTGTTTGACATTGTGCGCGATATTATCAAGGTTGAAGCAGTTAGGGCAAAGCGCATTGCCAACACCGATATTCTCTATATCCGCGTAAGCTCGTTTAGCCGCAATGTGAGCCAAAAAATCAAAGAAGAGCTCAAAAAAGCAAAATGGGTTAAGGGCATTATCCTTGATTTGCGTAGCAACCCGGGGGGGTTGCTCAACCAAGCTGTTGAAGTCTCGGATATTTTTCTTAAAGAAGGTGTGATTGTCTCGCAAAAAGGACGCGAAGAGAGTGAAAATATCGAATTTAGAGCTTCAGCAAATAGTGCTTATGAATCAATCCCTATGGTCGTGCTGATTAATGGCGGGAGCGCAAGCGCAAGCGAGATTGTTGCAGGCGCGCTGCAAGACCACAAACGCGCTGTTGTTGTGGGCGAAAAAAGCTTTGGCAAAGGCAGCGTGCAGGTTGTATTGCCGCTTGACAAAAACGAGGGGCTTCGCCTCACGATTGCGCGCTATTATCTCCCAAGTGGGCGTACGATTCAAGCGCTTGGAATCACTCCCGATTTGCTTATCTATCCCGGTGCTGCCCCACGTGAAGAAAATGGATTTAATATCAAAGAATCCGACCTCAAGCAACATCTTGAAGGCGAGCTTGAAAAAATCGACACCACACCCAAAAAACAAGACAACAAAAACGACATCACAACCGATATGTTGTGGGACGATATTCAGCTCAAAAGCGCGGTTGATGTGCTGAAATCATGGGCGGTGATTCGACCCAACTCATAAAAGGAGAACAAATGGAGCTGCTCTATGAAGGCAAGGGCAAAAAACTTTTTGCAACCGACAATCCGCTTGAAGTCATCGCGTTTTTTAAAGACGACCTAACCGCCTTTAATGCCGAAAAAAAGAGCAGCGAAGAGGGCAAAGGCAAGCTCAATTGTGCAATCACCACCCTGCTATTTGAGCTGCTTGAAAAAAACAAAATCCCGACACATTTTGTGCGCAAACACAGCGAAAACGAGATTATCTGCAAACGCGTGCAGATTATTCCTATTGAAGTTGTGGTGCGCAATGTTGCCACAGGCTCGCTCACCAAGCGGCTCGCGATTCCAGAGGGGACAATTTTAAACGAACTTGTCGAATTTTATTATAAAAACGATGCGCTTGGCGACCCGCTTATCAATGATGAACATGCGCTATTGCTTGGTTGTGTTACTGATTTAAACCTGCTTACCCAATTGCGCACCCAAGCACGTGCAATCAACGCAATCCTCACCCCATTTTTTGCAGCGCGCAACCTGCGACTGATTGATTTTAAGCTCGAATTTGGGCTTGATAGCGCCAACCAGCTTTTGCTTGCTGATGAAATCACACCCGATAGCTGCCGCTTTTGGGATTCAAAAAGCAACGAAAAGCTTGACAAAGACCGCTTTAGGCAAGATTTGGGCAATGTCAAAATGGCTTATGAAGAGGTTCTTTCACGTATACTTTCATAGGAGAAACCCATGCAAGCAAAAGTCTGCATTACCTTTAAAGATGGAGTTTTAGATTCAGAGGGCAAAACAATCCTAAGCGCGCTGCATTCGCTTGCATTTGATTCGATTCAAAATGTACATGCAGGGAGGCTTTTTGTGCTTGATATTGACACATCAGATTCGCAAAGCGCGCGGGCTGTGGCACAAAAAGCATGTGAAGTTTTGCTTGCTAACCATATCATTGAAGACTATAAGATTGAACTATGAGTGTCGCCATTATACGCTTTTTGGGGACAAATTGTGAATGGGATATGCACTATGCCTATACCTTGCTTGGTGTGCGCCCAAATCTTGTTTGGTTTGCCCAAACCTCGCTCCCAAAAGACACCAGCCTCGTTGTCTTGCCCGGTGGCTTTAGCTATGGTGACTACCTGCGTTGCGGGGCAATTGCGCGGTTTGCGCCAATCATGAATGCTGTGGCAGAGTTTGCAAAAAAAGGTGGCAGGGTTTTAGGAATCTGCAATGGATTCCAAATCTTGCTTGAAAGCGGCTTGTTACAAGGCGCGCTAATGCGCAATCACAGCGGGCGGTTTGTCTCAAAAATGGCAACACTTTGCGTGCAAAATAATAACAATGCGTTTTTAAGCGGGCTTGCAAAAGACACAACCCTGCACCTTCCAATCGCGCATGCCGATGGCTGCTATTATACGCCCAACTATCAATCCCTTTATGATAACGAGCAGATTCTACTGAGCTATGTTGATAATCCCAATGGCTCAATGCACGCAATTGCAGGAATCTGCAATAAAGAAAAAAATATCTTTGGGCTAATGCCCCACCCCGAACGCGCCATAGAATCGCTGCTTGGCAGCACCGATGGCTTGCAGCTGCTAAGGAATCTTCTTTGTTAAAAATTGCGTTGCTTTTGCTGTGTTGCATTGTCCCGCTATCAGCGCTCACACAAGCCGAACAGATTCAAAAAGCGCGCGAAGAAATTTTTCAAAATATCGAAAACGAGGGAAATTTCGAGCTTGAATCAATTGATATGTCGGGTGATTCGCTGGTTGTTCCGCCGCCACCCACACAAATTATCGAATCCCTGCCCACGCCCAATCTCTCAAACGAAACCGAGATTCCCGACCAACCCCCAAATGAAGCAAACATTGCACGTAGTCTCTATCTCTCGCACCTCAACCCGCTTTCGCGTTCGCTCTATGTTGGCGAGGTTGTGGCTTTGCAATACAAACTCGTGGTGTTTGGCGAGCTGCAAGGCTCAATCGACACACAATTTATCGGCGATAATAGCGTGGTGATTCTCAATGACGATTCGCCTTGGCGGCAAAATAGCGATGGCACTTTTAACAACACTTTCTATGCACAAATCAAAAGCGCAAACTACACAATCCCAAAACTCAAAGTCGCACTCGAAGTTCAAGGTGGCGAAATTTCGCAAGAAGTCAGCGCAATAAGTGGGCAAGCGATTGTGCTAAGCGGCAACCCACTCTTTAGCCATGTCATTGCGTCTGATTTTTCGCTTGATGATTATAAAATCACAAGCTATGACACGCAAAATAATCTTGCTGTTTTTGCGATTAGCGCAGGGATTTCAAACATTCAAGATTTGCGCATTGGCAATTATCCGCGCCAAAACTATGAAAGCGGCGTGATGAGCCCCGAGAAATCATCGATTATTTATTATGTCATTATCCCAAAAGATGTCGAACCCATTGCATTTGATTATTTCAGCACGCAAGATTTTCAATTTCACCGCATCACCATTTCAAATGTCCCAATCGATGACCGCGTTAGCACCCAAAGCGACCTCAAACCCAAACGCACGATTAGCCTCTTTCAAATCAGCGTTGGTGGGGGCGCAATCTTGTTTTGCTTGCTTGCATTTGCAATCACGCGTTCGTGGCTGTGGTTATGCGGAATCGCACTTGTCATCGCCTATTTCATTGTCGATATTTTCATCACCGACACCGCGCGGCTTTTGCCAAATGCCGAAGTCAAAATCTTGCCAACCTTTAATTCCACCGTGATTATCCGCCAAGAAACTCCAATCTCTGTCGAGATTCTGGACAAACGCAATGGATTTTATAAAATCGTTACCACCGATGGACGCATTGGTTGGGTCAGGAGAGAAGAAGTTGAACATTAGAAAAATTAAAGCCATTTTGTCGTATATTTATACCTTTACGGTTGTGCCATTCATTATTGCATTGATGTATCTAATCCCCAAGCAACAGCGCCGATTCCGCCGCTGGTGTGGAATATGGTTTATGACACTCTTTCGGATTAAAGTGCGTGTAGAAGGCGAGTTTGACACCAATGTCCAAGCGGTGATTCTCAACCACCAAAGTTATCTTGATGTGATTTTTCTTGAGGCATTCTACCCGGGCGATTTGTGCTGGGTTGCCAAAAAAGAATTGGGCGATTTGTTTTTTTATGGGCATGCGCTCAAAGCACCAAAGATGATTTTGCTTGACCGCGAAGACAAACGTTCGCTTGTGATGCTTTTTAAGCTTGCAAAAGAACGACTAGACGAAAACCGAATCCTTGCAATCTTTCCCGAAGGCACGCGCAGCGATGGCAAAGAAGAGTTTTTGCCCTTCAAAAATGGCGCAAAGCTGTTGGTTGAAAAATACCATTTGCGCTATCAACCCATTGTTGTGGTGCATACGCGGCGGTTTTTTGATATTGGCAAATTGCTTGTTGGCGGGGGAGAATCGCTGTTTGTGCCGCTGCCTGCACGCGAGTTTGTCCCAAAAACAGAAGATTCTAAACAGAGCGAAAATGCTAACGAAACCGACTGGTTTGCAGCCTTGCGCGATGAAATGCATGCATGCTATTTGCAACATTACAAACCGCAAACAAATCAAGATTTAGACCAATCTCAACAATAAAGGAAAAACAATGGAAGAAATCATCAAACGTTACCCCGAAGCCTTGCGCTACCACATAGGCGGAAAGGTTCAGATTATGCCGCGGCGCGGGCTTGAAAACGAGCAAGACCTCTCGCTTGCCTATACGCCCGGTGTGGCTGTTCCTGTCGAAACAATCCGCAAAAATCCACTTGCAGCTTTTGAATACACCTCTAAAGGGCATCTTGTCGCCGTCATTAGCAACGGCACAGCATGCCTTGGGCTTGGAAATGTCGGTGCGCTTGCGTGCAAACCCGTTATGGAAGGCAAGGCAGTTTTGTTTAAAAAATTTGCCAATATTGACGCATTTGATATTGAAATCAACGAAAAAGACCCCGATAAATTTGTCGAAATCGTCAAGGCAATTGCGCCCACTTTTGGTGGAATCAACCTTGAAGACATCGCTTCACCCGCATGCTTTCATATTGAAGAGCGGTTGATTAAAGAACTCGATATTCCAGTCATGCATGACGACCAACACGGAACTGCAATCATCTCGGCAGCAGCGCTAATCAACGCTGCAATGCTCACAAACAAAGAGATTCGCAACCTCCGCATTGTTGTGATTGGCGCGGGTGCAGCAGCAATCTCATGTGCGCGAATCTACAAACAACTCGGTGCGGGTGAGATTCTGATGTTTGATTCGCGTGGGCTTGTGAATGACACACGAACCGACCTTAACGCGATTAAAAAAGAATTTATCAGCCACGAAAAATACACCACCTTTAAAGAAGCCCTCAAAGGTGCTGATGTTTTGCTTGGGCTTGCACGTGCCGACTTGATTCAGCCCGATGACATCGCCGAAATGAACAAAGACCCAATGGTGTTTGCAATGAGCAACCCTGTTCCCGAAATTATGCCCGAAGTTGCAAAAGCCGCACGAGCCGATATTATCATGGCAACAGGGCGCAGCGATTACCCCAACCAAATCAACAATGTTTTAGGATTTCCTTATATCTTTAAAGGTGCTTTGCGCGTTCGGGCTTCACGCATTAACGAAGAAATGAAACTCGCCGCAGCCCATTCGCTCGCCGAACTCGCGCGGTTTGATGTTCCACATGAATTGTCTGTGATGTATGGCAAAGATTTGCATTTTGGCAGAGATTATCTGATTCCATCAGCATTTGACCCACGATTGAACGAATTCGTCTCGGGCGCAATCGCAAAAGCAGCAGTCGATAGCAAAGTTTCTCGGCTCGAACTCTAATGGCGCATATCCCGGTTTTGTGTTCTGAAGTTTGTGCGCTTTTTGCAGAATCGCGCGGTGTTATCATCGATTGCACATTGGGTTTTGGCGGGCATAGCGCGGCGATTCTTGCCCAAAACCCAAATATCAAAATCATTGGCATTGACCGCGATAGCGAAACGATTGAAAAAGCAAAAGCAAACCTTGCACCTTTCAAAGAGCGCTTTGTTGCGCATTTGGGCTGTTTTGGCGACATCGCGCCGCTTTTACAATCCCATTGTGTGGTGGGTATCCTTGCCGATTTGGGTGTTTCAAGCTATCATCTCGATACCCCTGCTCGCGGGTTTGGCTTTCGTTCTGAAACGCTCGATATGCGCATGGACCAAAACCAGATTTTAAGCGCAAAAGAAATCATCAACCGCTACCCCAAAGACGAACTTGAGCGAATCTTCAAACTCGGTGAAGTGCGAGAATACAAAAAACTCACACAATTGATTGCCAACAGGCGCAAACAAAAGCCCTTTGAAAGCGCACGCGAGCTTGCAGACTTTATCGCCCAACATTTTCACCATACATCAATCCACCCCGCAACCCTTGCCTTTCAGGCATTGCGAATCGAAGTCAATGACGAGCTTGGGCAGCTCTCGCGCCTGCTTGCAAGTGCATGCAACAAAACGCAGATTCTCGCGCTGATTTCATTCCATTCGCTCGAAGACCGCATTGTGAAACAGAGTTTTAAAGAATTCGCAACCTCATGCATTTGCCCACCTTTTGCAACGCGCTGTGTTTGTGGCAACAACCACGCATTGGGCGAGATTCTTACCAAAAAACCCATTGTGCCAAGTGCAGCCGAGATTGCTAATAATGTGCGTTCGCGCAGCGCAAAATTGCGTGCATTTCGATTCTATCAAAAGGAATCCGCATGAAAGAAAGTGATGTAAAACCCAAAGAAAAAGAACAATTGCTCGATGAATATGACCGCTACCGCGAAGCAAGCACAAACCTCAACCTCAAAACGCTTATTTCGGTTTTTATCATCTTATTTTTAGTGCTTGCTCTGTTTGTGCCAAAAATTTATATCCGCAGTAATATCTATTATATCAGCCGCGATATTGTGCAGCTCCAAACCCAAGCCAACGCATTGCTTGAAGAAAACAAACATCTCAAAAAACAACTCGAAGACCTCAAATTTCGCTATCTTATTCTTGATATTGACTAAAAGGAATTGCGATGAGCATTTATGATTCTCGATTAGAAATGTTGCGACAAACCATGCAAAAAGAACATCTTGACATCTCTGTGATTCTCAATTCTGACCCTCATCTGAATGAATATTTGCCCAAACATTATCAGGCTGTGGAGTGGTTGAGCGGTTTTGACGGAAGCGCAGGAACGCTTGTTATCACACATGATTATGCCGGGCTTTGGACTGATGGGCGCTATTTTGAACAAGCATTGCGCCAATTGCCAAAAAGCATTGTGCTTGAAAAACAAAGCGCCACACAAAACTTCAAACAGCAGCTTTGCAGCCTCAAAGGCACAATTGGAATCGACTTTTCGGTTTTGCCACTTAGCAGCTACAAAGAGCTTGTTTCACTCATCGATTCATCACGCATTGTTGATTATGATTGTGTGGGGGCAATCTGGAAAGACCGCCCAAAGCGCATTGCGCAGCCCATTTTTGAACACAAACTCGACAACCCGCGCACCCAAAAGCTCGCATTGGTGCGCGCGCAGATGCAGCAAAAAAATGTTGATTTTCATTTTATCAGCAGCCTCGATGACATCGCGTGGCTCACAAATTTGCGCGGCAGCGATATTGCGTATAATCCTGTGTTTTTTGCGTTTTTGTTACTTTCGCAAACCCAAGCCTCGCTTTTTGTGAATCTCGATTCGCTGCCTAGCGCGCTGCAAACACAACTTTGTGCCGATGGATTTTGCCTATACCCATACGAAAATGCGTTTAGTGCGCTTGCAGAGCTTGCAAACCAACGCGTTTTGGTTGATAGAATCACAACGCGCGCGGCAAGGATTTTGCAACAAAACAATAACGAACTCATCGAAGAGCTTGCCCCAAGCACCTTGCTTAAAGCCTGCAAAACAAAACCAATCATTACACATATTCAAAACGCAATGATTCGCGATGGAATCGCGCTGTGTCGGTTTTTTGCGTGGCTCGAAGAGGCGCTTTTGGATAATGAAATTGATGAATGCGAGATTGATGTGCGGCTTACAGAGTTTCGCGCGCAAATGGAACATTATGTGGGCAATAGCTTTGCGACAATCGCGGGTTTTGGGGCAAACGGCGCGCTGCCACACTACCAAGCCAAACACGGGCAATGCGCGAAGCTTGTTGGTGATAATCTCTTGTTGCTCGATTCGGGTGCGCAATATCTCGATGGCACAACCGACATCACACGCGTTGTGCCAGTTGGCAAGCCAACAGACGCACAAAAACATGATTATACACTCGTTTTGCAGGCACATATTGCGATTGCGCAAGCGCGGTTTCCCGAAAAAATTGCAATGCCGCTGCTTGATAGCATTGCGCGCGCTGTGCTATGGCGCGAAGGGCTTGATTATGCGCATGGAACAGGGCATGGTGTGGGGTATTTTTTAAATGTCCATGAAGGACCCCAAAGCCTCTCGCTCAACGCCCCGCTTTCGCCGCGTATGCAGGTGTTTGCGGGTATGGTAACATCGATAGAACCCGGAATCTACCGCCCCGGGCTTTGGGGTGTGCGGCTTGAAAATTTGGTTGTGAGCAAGCCAGTTAGCGGGCATGCAGGGTTTTTAGAGTTCGTGCCGCTCACTCTTTGCCCATTTGAACCAAGCTTGATTGAGCTTTCAATGCTCACAACCGAGCAAAAACAATGGCTCAATACCTATCACCACCGCGTTTGGGAGCTGCTTGCGCCACATCTTGAGGGCGCGGCGCGTGAATGGCTGCAAAAGAGGACTATGGCTTTATAGTGGAGTTTTGGTAATCTTCACACTTTTTCACAAAAACTTGACAATCTTAGAGGTGAGTGTGTACGCATACTTCACACTTGAACGATACACTTCTTGTTGTAATTCAATACAAGGAGATGAAATGAAAAAGTACCCTTTAGCCATTGTGCTTTCAGGATTTGTTGGAGCGTATGCTCTTGGAGCTGATGTGGTGATTCAACCCACAGATTTGCCACAACAAGCACAGCAGTTTATCAAAGCAAACTTTGCAAAAAATGCAATCCAGCTTGCTGAAAAAAGCTTTGATGACTATGAAGTCAAGCTTGCAAATGAGATTGAAGTTGAGTTTGCTCAAGATGGACAATGGCGTTCTGTCAAATCGTATCGCCCTCTTACAAATGTAAGCTTTGTGCCTGCAAATGTGCTTGATGTGGTCAAAGCAAAATATCCTGATGCAGCTGTAATGAAGGTCTCAAAAGAATGGAAAAGCTATTCTATTGGGCTTGATAACCACAAAAAGCTTATCATTGATGAGAGTGGAAAACTTGTTGCAGAGAAGATGTAGGCTGTATTAAGAGAAATACCATTGTAAGAGGTGCTTACCTCTTGCGGTGGGTTGTGCTTTTTTAAGAGGTCAATTCACTAGGAAAAAATAGGAAAGATTGCCTCAAAGAGCATTTCCGAGATTCCATAGAGAATCCAAAGCAAAACATGGTAATAGTAATTTGCAATTGCTTTGTCAAAATAATAGAAACATTTTTCTTTATGGGCACAAATCCAGAATAAAAGTTGAAAGATAATAATTGCTAGCATACTAATGCGCTGCAAAAATGTTGTCTCATAGTAGAGTATCGACAAAATCCACATGGCAAAATTAAAAACCAACAAGACCAAGATAAATTGTTTTGCTCTTCGCATAAAATCTTTATCTTGATAAACCTCACGCTCTTCTGCTTGATGTCGTTCGAGATTTTTATCGAATTGTTCCTTTGGGGTTAGTTTTTTCATTTTTGATTCCTATTGCAAAAATTATAGCCAAATACAAGCTAAATATTCTTTTGCTGTAAGTTTAATATAGATAAACTTCACATAAGTGTAATTTCAAACCTCTAAGTCTCCTTGACAAGAGACTCAAAACATGCTATACTCATTGCTTACCTCGCCTTAAAAAGCAATCAGGGGTCGACTTGGCTTTCGACGGGAGTTTGTGAGCTTAGGTTGCATGTGGGTCTGGACACACCCTAAAACTATCCGCGTCAAGTAAACGCAAACAATACAAACTACGCTCCAGCTTACGCTAAAGCTGCGTAAGTTTAACAACTCTTTGGAGCCGATTTGTGCAGAGATTCTAGCTATCTGCTCAAATCGTCATAGCCTGCTAGATGCACTCCCGTGTTGCCGAGCATTGGGGTAAAGATTCTAGGCTGCATTGTTGTTTTGTTTTGGTTAGTTTTAAGGACAACAATAAAGATTTAAACTAAACCTAAGCATGTAGAAACTTAAGTGGTCAGATTTTCGGACTGGGGTTCGATTCCCCACGACTCCACCATCAAAGAGAGAATATGCAATATCGAGTGATGAAACTTGAAGATTACGACTCTGTGCTTGCGTTGTGGAAGAGTATTGAAGGATTCTATATCCGCAATATCGATGATTCATTTGAGGGTTTGCGCAAATTTTTGTACTATAACCCCCATACTAACACAATCGCGGAACACAATAACCAAATCATTGGCACGGTTTTATGTGGTTATGATGGACGTTGCGCATATTTTTATCATGTTTGTGTGCGCAAAGAATACCGCCACCAAAAAATTGGCAAACAAATGGTTGAACACAGCATCGAGGCGCTGCGCAAAGAGGGTGCAACACATATTAATCTGATCGCATTCAAAACTAATGAAGTCGGAAACCTTTTTTGGAATGATTTAGGTTGGTCATTGCGCGATAATGCAAACCTCTATGAATATGTACTCGATTCTCAAAATACACGCGATCTGACACATTGAAATCTGTTAAGATTCTTGCATTACAATTTTTTCATGAAACAATTCTACCAACGTTTTCTGCCCTATCTTGATGGCAATTGGCTGTATTTATGCTATGCAATGATCGGTGGTATGCTTGTTGCTGCCGCAACTGCAGGGATTGCGCAACTCATTGATCCGGTCTTGAATTATATTTTTATTCAAAAAAACCGCGAGCTGCTCTATATTCTGCCGTTGTTGCTTGTTGGAGTCTATGCGCTCAAATCAATTGGTACATATATCCAAGCCTATTTTATCGCCTATGTTGGGCAACGTGTGATTTTTAAGCTGCGCAATGATTTGTTACACAAAATGCTCACATTTGAGCTTGGGTTTTTTAACCAAAAACGTTCGGGTGAGCTGCTCGCACGCGTGATGTATGACACAGGGCAGGTGCAAGCAGCGCTTTCAAATTATTGCGCTGAATTTGTGCGCGAGGTCTTGACGCTCATTGGGCTTTTGGGCTTGCTATTTTTTAAAAACTTTGAACTTGCTTTTTATGGGCTTATCGTATTGCCTGCTGCACTTTTGCCCTTGCAGCTTTTGGCGCGCAAGATGAAAAAAATCTCGACACGAACACAAGAAAAAAGCGCTGATGTATTATCAAGGCTCACCGAAGTCTTTGGGAATATCGAAATGCTTAAGGCAAATGGTTCGGAACGGCTCGAGCTTGAACGATTTGAAAAAGAGAATCAGCATCTGTTACAACTTGGAATGCGTTCAACGCGCACAAGCGAGCTAACCTCGCCCATTATGGAAGTTCTTGGCGGTATCGCTGGGGGTATTGTGATATTTATTGGTGGAATGCAGGTGATTGATGGCAATATGGACACGCCCGAGTTTGTGTCATTTACGGCAGCTCTTTTGTTGCTTTATCAGCCGGTTAAGCGCCTAAGTCAGCTGCATAATAAATTCCAAATGGCTGTTGCATCGGGTGAGCGGATTTTTGAGCTCAAAAATCGTGTATCGACAATGCACAATGGAAGTCAGATGATTCATCATATCGACAAGCTCGCGCTTGAATCGGTGCATTTACGATATGGTGAAACTGAAGCGCTCAAGGGTGTGAGTTTTGCTTTGCAACAAGGGCAAAGTCTTGCTCTTGTTGGCAACAGCGGTGGGGGCAAAAGCTCGATAGTCAATCTCATCTTGCGGTTTTATGACCCCGATAGTGGTGTTGTACGTATCAATGATATTGACATCAAAGAATTTGATATGCGTGCTTTGCGGCAGAATATTGCTGTTGTAACCCAAAAAATTGCAATTTTTAATGAAAGTATTGCATATAATGTTGCATATAGCGGGCTTGCAAATGGTGAAGAGATTGACAAGGAACGCGTGATAGAAGCCCTCAAGGCAGCACATGCGTGGGAGTTTGTGAGCAAACTCCCGCAAACGATTGATACATTGCTTGAAGAATCAGGCACAAACCTTTCAGGCGGGCAGCGCCAAAGAATCGCGATTGCACGCGTGCTGTATCAAAACCCAAGTATGTTGATTTTGGACGAAGCCACAAGCGCACTTGATAATAAAACCGAAGCGAGCTTCAAGGAAACGCTCAAAGAAGTCATGCGCGATAAAATTACGATTATCATCGCTCATCGGCTCTCAACCATTGAGCTAGCAGATAGGATTGCGTTTGTGCAGCAAGGCAAAATCATTGCAATCGGAAGCTACCAAGAACTTTTGCAAAACTGCAAAGAGTTTGCACAGCTTTATTATAGCACCCTGCAAAGCCCCAAAGACTGCTAAAAGGGGTTTTGTAGCCTCTTTTAGTATAATTTCACAAAAAAATTTGTTTTTCTATTCAACTTTTTTTTGCAATGCCGATATTGCTCATGTATGTGGAAAGGATACCCACTTGACTGCGTTGGCTCGCAAGGACTGCGTGAGCTAACACTCTCTTCTTGATAAGGACATCTCTAAAATTTTTCTTTAGGGGTCTATTATGCCTTTTAATATTAACACTAACGTTCACGCGCTCAATTCGCGCGCACAGGGTACATTTACCCAAAACAACCTCAAGGATTCGCTTGAAAAGTTGAGTTCTGGATTGCGAATTAACAAAGCAGCAGACGATGCTTCGGGTATGGCGATTGCCGATTCATTGCGCTCACAAGCAAACTCATTGGGGCAGGCGATTCGTAACACCAATGATGGTATGGGGATTATCCAAATTGCTGATAAAGCGATGGACGAGCAGATTAAAATTCTTGATACTATCAAAACAAAAGCTGTTCAAGCCGCTCAAGATGGACAAACCACCAAAACAAGAACATCTATTCAAGCAGATATCACCCGTTTGATTCAATCTCTTGATAACATTGGAAACACCACAAGCTTCAACGGGCTTGCTCTTTTGTCGGGAACATTTACCAACAAAGAATTCCAAGTTGGGGCATACTCAAACCAAAGTATCAAGGCAAGCATTGGTCCAACCACTTCAGATAAGATTGGGCATGTTCGTGTTGAAACAGGTGCAAATATCTCTTCAACGGGAACTGTGACTCTACAAGTTGATGCTGTTCAGGGCAATAAAAGTGTAGTGCTTGAATCTGTTCGAATCTCAATGACAGCTGGAACGGGTGTTGGAGCATTGGCAGAAGTCATCAATAAAAACTCTGATGCACTCGGTGGTCTCAAGGCAAGCTTTGTGGTTGAAACCACAGGTAGTGGAGCTGTTGTAGCAGCAGCTGCGATTTGTGGTTTGACAATCAATGGAGTTACCATTGGAGCGCTGACAGATATTGTCGACAACGATTATGATGGCAAACTTATTAATGCAATTAATGCGCATAAGGAAGAAACAGGAGTTCAAGCTTCTGTTGATTACCATGGTCGCCTCCATCTTACAGCGCTTGATGGTAGGGGAATTTTTGTTACGGGAGAAGCATTTGATTCAGCAGGTGGCACTATAAATCTTAGTGGCATTATGGGTGTAGCAAATGGTAATTATTTTGGTGGTAGATTAACGCTCACAAAGCTTGATGCAAGTGATATTCGCGTAACAGGGGTAGGTATTGGCTTTACAGGTTTTGCGCGGAATTCGGCTGTCGCGCAAACAAGTGTCAATCTTCGTGGAACTCTCAATGCGTGGAATGCTAATCAAGCTTCAGCAATGGGCGCAAACCCCAACGAGGCTGTGGCAACACGTGATAATGCAACCGGTATGAGTGCAGGCGTAACTACATTGCGTGGAGCAATGGTGGTGATGAATATTGCCGAATCAGCAATCAAACAACTTGATACAATTCGTGCCGACCTTGGTTCTGTGCAGCAACAAATGTTAAGTACCCTCAACAACATCACAATCACTCAAGTGAATGTCAAAGCTGCCGAATCACAAATTCGTGAGACTGACTTTGCTGAAGAAAGCTCGACCTTTACAAAGCTCAATCTGCTTGCCCAATCAGGAAACTATGCGTTGAGCCAGTCAAACGCAATCCAGCAAAATATTATGCAGCTCTTGCAATAATCTTTATGTTCCTAAGCCTTTGGCTTGGGGGCATTGCTGTGCATAGATTCCAAAATCAATCGTTTGACTCCTTTTATTAGCCGATGATTAGGCATTTTTGCGTAAAATTCCCAAATCGTGGGTGTTTGGAAAAAGGAGCAAAAATGAAATTGCAGACCCGTGCCTTAACCTTTGAAGATGTTCTTCTTGTTCCCCAATATTCTGATGTTTTGCCATCAGAAGTGCTGCTAGCAAGCCAATTAACGCGTTCGATTACCCTCAATGCTCCAATCCTTTCTGCTGCTATGGATACCGTAACCGAACATCGCACAGCAATTGCGGTTGCAAGGCAAGGAGGAATTGGCATTATCCACAAAAACATGCCAACACAATTGCAATGCGAACAGATTGTAAAAGTCAAAAAAAGCGAGAGTGGAATCATCATCGACCCTGTGCATATCGAAGCACACAATTCGCTTGCCGAAGCAAAAGCAATTATGGATAATTATAAAATCTCGGGTGTACCGGTGGTTGATAGCGACAAAACACTCATTGGGATTCTTACCAATCGTGATATTCGTTTTGAGAGCGATTTTAGCAAAAATGTTGGTGCAGTGATGACAAGCAAGAATCTCGTTACAAGCGAGGTTGGCACAAGCCTTGATACCGCGCGCGACATCATGCATGCGCATAGAATCGAAAAACTCCCGCTTGTCGATTCAAATGGCAAACTCAAAGGGCTGATTACGATTAAAGACATTCAAAAAAAGCGCGACTATCCGCAGGCAAATAAAGATTCGTTTGGGCGCTTACGCGTGGGCGCGGCAATCGGCGTGCGGCAGTTTGAACGCGCAGCAAAGCTTGTTGAAGCAGGTGTTGATGTTTTGGTGCTTGATAGCGCACATGGGCATTCTAAAGGCGTTATCGAAACCTTGCAACAAATCAAATCAAATCTCAAGGTTGATGTGATTGTGGGCAATATCGCCACACAAACCGCAGCGCGCGACCTCATCAGCGCAGGGGCTGATGCGCTCAAAGTAGGAATTGGACCGGGCAGCATTTGCACAACGCGCATTATTGCAGGTGTTGGTGTCCCACAAATTAGCGCAATCTCTGATGTTGCAAGCTTTGCACACCAACACAACATTCCTGTGATTGCCGATGGCGGAATCAAATATTCGGGCGATGTTGCAAAAGCACTTGCCGCAGGGGCAAGCAGCGTTATGCTTGGCGGAATGCTTGCAGGCACAGAAGAAGCCCCGGGCGAGATTGTGATGTATCAAGGGCGACAATACAAAAGCTATCGCGGAATGGGCAGCCTTGGCGCAATGAGCAAGGGCAGCAGCGACCGCTATTTTCAAGACGGGCTTGCCACAGACAAGCTTGTCCCCGAAGGAATCGAAGGACGCGTTCCCTTTCGTGGCAAAGTTGCCGATGTCTTGCACCAAATTCTTGGTGGTTTGCGTTCATCAATGGGTTATTTGGGTGCAAAAGATATTCCAACCCTCTGGGAGCGCGCAAACTTTGTCGAAATCACGCAAGCAGGGCTTAAAGAATCCCATGTGCATGATGTGATGATTACCCATGAAGCCCCAAATTATCATATCTAGCAAAAATATGCTACAATAACACTTTTATTTTATCTCACACATACCCAAATCCTCGATGCTAAAACTTAGCGATGGGTATGGAGGAACAATCGTAAGGAGACTTTGTTATGGTAACAATGAAAGATTTACTTGAATGTGGTGTGCATTTTGGGCATCAAACCCGCCGTTGGAATCCCAAAATGAAACGTTATATTTTTGGCGTGCGCAAAAATATTCATATCATCGACTTGCAAAAGACATTGCGGCATTTTCGGCTAATTTATGGCATCGTGCGAGACGCAAGCGCCGAGGGCAAAACGATTATGTTTGTTGGCACAAAAAAACAAGCGAGCGAGACGATTAAGCAATATGCCGAAATGATTGGCGCACCTTATGTCAATTACCGCTGGCTTGGTGGAATGCTCACCAACTATGCGACAATCCGCAAATCAATCCGCAAGCTTGAAAACATCGAAGAAATCGAAGCAAATGGACAAATCGACTTGCTGACCAAAAAAGAAAAGCTCATGCTCTTACGCAAAAAAGAAAAGCTTGAAAAATATCTTGGCGGTGTGCGCCATCTCAAAAAATCCCCCGATATGATTTTTGTTGTTGATACCGTCAAAGAGCGCATTGCGGTTGCCGAGGCAAGACGACTTGGAATCCCTGTCATCGCCCCGCTTGATACCAATTGCGACCCTGATTGTGTCGATTATCCGATTCCGGGCAATGATGATGCGATTCGCTCAATCCAACTCTTTTGCCGCGAAATTACCGATGCTGTGCTTGAAGGCAGGGCGCTAAGTAGTGGTGAAGAAAATGTTGTTGCAAGCAACATTAGCCTTGAACAAGCAGAATCTGATGCGGCTGAACACGACATGGGCGCGCTTGTTGATAGCGTGAGCAAATAGGAGGCACTATGGCAGAAGTAGCAATTAGCGCACAGCTTGTCAAAAAATTGCGCGAAATGACAGACGCACCGATGATGGATTGCAAAAAAGCATTAGTAGAAACAAATGGCGACATCGACAAAGCAGTCGATTATCTGCGCGAAAAGGGACTTTCAAAAGCCTCTAAAAAAGCCGATAGAATCGCAAGTGAAGGCGTGATTAGCCTCAAAATCGCACCCGATTTTAGCAAAGCAGCATTACTTGAAATCAATTCAGAAACAGACTTTGTTGCAAAAAATGATTCGTTTATTGCGCTTGTTTCTAAGACAGCTGATGTCGTTTTTGATAAAGAGCTTGACACAATGCAAGACCTCGATTCTGTCTCTATCGATGGCACAAAGTTTTCAGAATTTTTACAGCAAAATATTGCAAAGATTGGCGAAAATATCGTTTTGCGCCGATTCCAAACTCTCAAAACCAACGCGCAATCAGTAGTCAATGGCTATGTGCATACCAACAAGCGCGTGGGGGTGCTTATCACATTGCGTTTTGGCAAAGCAGAAAATCGCGACAAAGCAATTGCGCTTGCAAAAAGCCTTGCGATGCACGCCGCAGCGATGAAACCCCAAACCATTAGCTATAAAGATTTCGCACCCGAGTTTATCGAAAAAGAAAAAATTGCCCTCGTTGCCGAGCTTGAAAAAGAAAATGAAGAGCTTGCGCGGCTCAAAAAGCCACTGCACAAAATCCCACGATTTGTTTCGCAAAAAGAACTCACTGCCGAGATTCTTGCAAACGAAGAGCAGCACCTCAAAGACGA
>JAAGKN010000328.1_pt1 | contig 74114 bp, 65 predicted proteins | sample 6206371 | NCBI WGS metagenome assembly JAAGKN01 (sample SAMN11533720, study PRJNA540317) | gut metagenome | isolation source: fecal pellets from male and female animal of same cohort | host: Peromyscus leucopus | place: USA:CA | collected 2017 | reverse complement strand
ATGTAATTGATTGTATTCTCTGTCACCGGGGCATTACGCCCCGGTGAATGTGACTTCGTCCCTGCTCCGCCCGAGAAAAAGCTCGGGCTCCTGCTGCTGTTCCAACATTTCCAAAGATCTAGCCTCCTCAAGGATTCATCCTAGCCGGAGGGCTTCCGTTCCGAAAGCGAGTGCAAAGGTACGGCTTTTAGGGGAAACGGCAAGAACTGAACGATTTTTTTACAGAAAAAATGAGGGTTTTACGGAAAATAGAGGGTATACGGGACAATACAGGCAGAGAAAGGGACAGAAACGCAAGGAAAAGAGAGGAAGAAGGAGAGGGAGATGACCCTGATGAGGAGCTAGTGAAAATTGAGTACAGGCAGCATGTCATACGAAAAACACATCCGACAGGAGCAGCATGGGGTCCGGACTGCATCGGGCCTTACCCTACACAGGCGACGGGCACCTTAGCCAACCGCGGACATGCCCGGTTTAAAAAGACAGGAACTGCAACCCGACACTACATGAGACATAAAGCCTTCACTCATCTACATAAAAAAACGGAATGCCCCGCTCCCTGATGAAGGGCATGAGGATTCCGAATTGCAAAGAAAACGAACACGGATTAATATGACAATACATGACAAATCAAAAAAAGAAGATTCTAAACAGCATATTTCAAGCCGCCCTCATTTGAGGGTTTCATCTTCAGTCAAATTTTGCCCCTGCTTATCCTCCACATGTTTGTTCTGTCCTTTCCTTTGACACATATCATCACTATCCAGTCCATTCATACCATCTTTAAAAGAACGAATTCCTTTTCCAAGCCCTTTCATCAACTCAGGTACCTTCTTTCCTCCAAAAAGGAGCAAAACCACCAACATTATCACAATCACCTCAGGCATACCAAGACCTAAAAATATTGGAACAATCATAATCTTCTTATTTAAAGGGCAAACACATGCCCTATATTTATATTTATAACTAAAATCTCAACTTATTTTTTTATCAGCCGTTTCATCTTTCCATTTAACAGGCAATACCCTCCTACAATCTGAAGCAACATTCCCGGGATTCCTGTACGAAAATCCTGAAAAGCAACCGATGCATCATTACAGAAAAGAAATTCTATCGCTCCGCCAGACAATTGATATGCCAGCACAACAGCCAATATGACAGAGAGCGAAACATTCCGGAATCTGCCAGCTGCACCAGCTGCAAATAAAGCAAGCAAAACTGATTTCAGTAACATGCTCGGAAGATGATACAACATAGGCATTCCAAATATAACATAACCGGAGAGCGGAGAAGCAATGGCTGTCAATATTCCTACTTTCCATCCATACTTATAAGCTCCGACAAGAGTAAAGAAATATATAGGGAGCCATGCAATACCCCCTCCCGGAACAAGGTGAAAAACTTGCGGGAACACAATATTAGCCCCAACAAAGGCAATTGCAATCCAACAAGTACGCAGAACGGAAAAATCCGATTGATATATTCTATTCATTTTATATATAATTTTTATTTATAAACAAAGTCAAATCCTCTCTCAACACATCTTTCCCGAATGTCAACAATTCCATCGTAACCCCAGTAACCTATAGCAGTCCCTGCTTCAGCTCTTCCACAAAACGATCGATCCTATGCAATTCATGTGGAATATCAATATTCTGCGGACAATGTATCTTACATTGATTACAGCCAATACAATGGTTTGCCTGACGCAAACGCGGAACGCTTCGATCATAACCAACAAGAAAAGCACGGCGTGCCTGCCTATAATTATCATCCTGACTACTTTCCGGCACATTTCCCTGATTCACACACTTATTATAATGTATAAGAATCGAAGGTATATCTATGCCATAAGGACAAGGCATACAATACTTACAATCATTACATGGAACAGTAGGATAAGTGAGCATAAGGCGCGCTGTCTCCTCCAAAAACTCTTTATCGTCCTGCGATAAAGGAACAAGAGGAGAATATGTACGAAGATTATCCTGCAGATGCTCCATGTATGTCATACCAGACAGCACCGTCAATACATTATCCGGTGAACCTGCAAAACGAAAAGCCCATGAAGCCACACTGTCATCCGGACGATACTGTTTGAGACGCGCTACAATATGGTCAGGCACATTTGACAGACGTCCCCCAAGCAAAGGCTCCATTATAATGGCAGGAATACCACGCTTTGCAAGTTCTGTATAAAGATACTCTGCATTAGTGTTTCTCGGATTTGTTTCCTTTGCATGTAGCCAATCCACATAATTCAACTGAATCTGTACAAAGTTCCAGTGATATTCATCATGCCGAGAAAGCAAATAGTCAAAGACTTCAATATCGCCATGGTACGAGAATCCCAGATTCCTTATCCTCCCCGCTTCCCTTTCTTCCAACAGAAAGTCAAGAATGCCATTATCCACATACCTTCCGTTGAACGCTTCCATACCTCCCATGCCGATACCATGAAGCAGCATATAATCAATATAGTCCACCTGCAGTTCCTTCAATGAATTATGATACATTGCTATCGATTCTTTCCTTCCCCACTGATCCGGTGAGAAATTCGACAGTTTAGTGGCAATAAAATAGCTATTACGCGGATGCCTGCTCAGAGCAATCCCCATAGCATGTTCAGAATGCCCCTTGCAATAAGCAGGAGAAGTGTCAAAATAATTCACTCCGTGAGCAAGAGCATAATCAGTCAGCTTGTTCACCATCTCCTGATCTATTTCATTCTCACTATCCTTCTCACTTTCATTACTTATTGTAGGCAATCTCATACAGCCATAGCCAAGAATAGACACTCTGTCTCCTGTAGAAGGATTGTCGCGATAAGTCATCTGCTCCGCCATAGTCTCTCCTTCATGATGTCCCAACGGGTCAACAATAGAGCTTTTCTTCTTACTGCAGCCATATATTGCAGCCGTTGTGACAGCTGTTCCCACACCAAGCATTTTCAGAAAATGCCGACGATCCATATTCTTGCTATTATCTTCTTTCATATTCTTCTTCATTTATATCCTATCCCCGACACTCAAAGGAACAAGAACTTATTCTTATCATATTTCCGCCCATAATGACTTCATGTCAAATGAACCTGTGCACCTCATGTCCTTCAACATATATCGCACTGAACGGACGTGCAGGACACAAATTCTCACAAGCACCGCAACCTATACATTTTTCCGTATTCACCACCGGAATCTTCGGAGACTCTTCATCGTCCATATCTGAAGGCACCATTTGTATCGCTCCCGCCGGACAATGTCTTGCACAGTTTCCACACTCAACCCCATCTGTCAGCGGAATACAGTTTTTCTTAACCCACACAGCATGTCCAATCTGTATGGACGATTTTTCAGCCACAGTAATCGGATGTATAGCTCCTGCCGGACAAACATCAGCACACCTCGTACACTCCGGACGGCAATAGCCACGTTCATATGAAGATTCAGGTTGCATAAGTGTCGTTATATCTGTTGAGGGCCGGAGCACCCCGTTAGGACAAACTGACACACACAACTGACATGCCGTACAATGCTGTGCCATATTCCTCGCCGACAAAGATCCCGGAGGAGTTATAGCTGTATTACGTTCAGGAACCTGTTTGTTCTCAATGGCTGCAAGCCCTCCGTCAACAGTCTTCTCCTGAGCCTTCAATACGGCTGAAGTTGCAGCCACCGCCGTTGCCGTAACAAAAGCCCGACGCGACTTATCAACCGTTTCATTCTTTTCTGCATCATTCTTCTTGACAGCCCGACTGTATGAGATGGCATGTCTATGGCATCTACCTACACAATCCATACACGCAACACACCGGCTATAATCAATTTCATGAGCCTTTGCATCAATACAAGCCGCTTTACAATTCCGTTCACACAGTCTGCATCCGTTACACTTCGACTTATCTATTACCGGCTTCAGCAGTGAATACCGAGCAATAAATCCAAGAAATGTTCCCACAGGACATATCGTATTACAATAGGTCCTTCCATTCCTCCATGCAAGCACTCCTATAACCACAAGTGTAATTGCAGCGACAACCAATGTCGATACACTCTTTACCCAAACATCAACAGTATAAAAAGCATAGCTGTCTGCTCTTTCTGCAATATCTGCAAATACATTGTTAACTGCAATATAAACAGGTTGAAAAAGGTGAGAAACAATACGACCGTATGCACTATAAGGAGCCAGCAATGCCACCAAAGAACCGAATCCTGATATTAATGCCAAAACAAAAATCACCATCACAGTCATGCGCATCCATGTTTTCGGATGTGAATAGGAATATTTGTTACGTCCTTTTTTCCTTAGTTTGGAAAATCCTGACACTATATCCTGCATCACACCAAGGGGACAGATAACCGAACAATATATACGTCCCATCCCTAAAGTAAGCAAAAGCAACACTATAACAATACCCACATGGACTGCCAACAACGCAGGAAGAAACTGTATTTTTGCCATCCAGCCCAACCAAGCATGAACAGTTCCTGTAAAATCAAGGAACAAGGCTGTGATACCTAAAAAGAAAATCAAAGCCAAAGCCAGCCGTATTTTTCTTAACATCATTTCATGTATTATTAATTTGATTGCAAAAATACACTTATAATTGAAATTTGCAAATACATATACTACAGAAAAAATTACCATTTTGACAGACAAAGCCTCATTGATATTTTAAAAGATTATATTATACAGCAGATAAAACTATTTTCAACATAGTTCTAATATGAAGCCTTCAAAGAATTAACATTTGAAACACTTTTTCACTTTTTAAGAAAAAGCAAAAATACATCATTTTCAGATTTAACAAACAGTAAATCAATAACATATACAAGAAAGACCAAAAACAGTGATTAGACATATCAAATCAGCACCTTTACACAAAATAGTAAAATACTGATTTTTACACAATTAACAACAAATAGAGTCTAAAGGTGCCGTTTCATCTCTCACAGTTCAATCCTTGTACAGTTTTTCAAAGCAAATAGCAAATTACACATTAATTAACAAATACTTCAATACTCTTTGTTTTTTACCTCAAAACACCATTTTTTAGACTTCAGCGCACTGAAAAAATTTTTTCAGTGCGCTGAATATTTTTTTTCACTGCACTATTTATTTTGAAACAGCAGCTTTTTTTATTCAACTTCTCACCAGAAACATATAAAATATGCAAAAACAGAAAGCCAAAACTAAACACTATTTTACAGAACATACAATTTTCAACCAAATAAAAAAATACGGACTTTTTTCACCAGAAGTCAATATAAGCCGAAAAAAGCCCTATTTTTCTCAACTGTATTTTAACATTTCCCTTATTCTTCAGCAATTCACTAATACACGCTATAACCAACCTTTTTTTCCAACATAACTTCATCCCACATTGATACCCGTTGCAGGTTATCCTTTTACAACTGTCACTTTCACAGGCAAACATTCTTACTGATATTTTCTCCTGTTACCTATAAACATTTATTCACCCAAAATGAACAAAATGCCATAAAAAGATCCAGTTATCTGTCCTATTTTCATATTTACAGATGAACTGCTGCACAGTTTTTTCTGTGCAGCATAAAATCACCTTGCCATTTCAAAAATTTCACGGCTTTGCTCTCTATTAAGAGTAACATAACGGCCGACAAGTTCACCTTTATTCTCATGCAACTTGTCAACAAGCAAATCAATATCAGGATTCTCCACACCTAAATCATGCAGATTAAGCGGCAATCCCAAATTATGCCAAAAAGCCTTCAAACGGGAAATACCTTCCAATGCTGTAGCCTCTGGCATTTCTTTCTCTTCTACATCAAACACGCGGACAGCCATCTGTACAACTTTTTCTACATTGTGACCGACCATCCATGTGAGCCATGCAGGGACAATAGCCGACAAGCCTGCTCCATGAGGCACACCATAGAGCGCACTGACTTCATGTTCCATGAAATGAGAAGCCCAGTCTTCTTCACGTCCCACTCCACAAACTCCGTTATGTGCCATAGTTCCACACCACATAATATTCGCTCTTGCATCATAGTCGCAAGGATCAGACATTACTTTAGGTGCTTCTGTGATGATTGCTTTCAATAGTCCTTCACAAATACGGTCTGTAACTTCAACATGCGGAGTGTTCGTAAAATATCTTTCCATTATATGCACCATCATATCAGCAATGCCACAAGCTGTCTGATAAGGCGAAAGAGTGAATGTGAGTTCCGGATTCATAATGGCAAAACACGGGCGCAGCACTTTGTCTGTACGTAAACTGAGTTTGTGAAGTCCGTCCACCTTTGTAATCACGGTATTCCCCGAACCTTCACTACCGGCTGCAGGAATGGTCAGTATCACTCCTACAGGCAATGCCTCTTTAACCGTAGATTTGCCTACAAAGAAATCCCAGAAATCACCATCATAGCATACTCCGGCAGCAATGGCTTTAGCCGTATCAATGACAGAGCCTCCTCCCACAGGAAGAATAAAATCTATCTTCTCTGAGCGGACAATGTCTATCCCTTCATAAACCTTTCTGTCCACAGGATTCGGTTCCACTCCACTGAGATGTACAAATTCGATATTCTCAGCAGAAAGCGAATGTTCAACCCTTGTAAGCAGTCCGCTTCGCATCACACTCCCGCCTCCATATACAAGCAGAACTTTAGTCGCACCATACTTACGTGCTACTTTCCCAACTTCAGTCTCCACCCCTTTGCCAAAGACAAATTCTGTGGAAGTACAAAATGTAAAATTATTCATATCTGTCAACATTTTTTACAAAGCAAAAATAGTTTTTTAAAACTACAAAAGAAAGATATCGGCAGAAATCCTGCAACAGAACATGTCTGTTCAGCTTTATGCTTGTCTAAAATGACAAATTCATAGCAATCAATGTCTGCCAAAAGCAAATACAAATACTTTTTTACGCTTTGAATAATTGTTTTTACAGAATGAAAGCGAGTATAATATTACAAAACTTAATTTTGCCAATTGAAGTAAGTTATGTCATTTTCATAATACTTCAAGCATTGCGGAGTGCGTTTATCGCTGTATGGAAACAAGGCATACAATCAAGCTATACCATGTTTTTCTAATATCAATGCCGCATATAAATGCACCAACAGAGAAAATAATGAGAAACTTAACACCGAAGAAGCAACTGAAAACATGAAAGATTCCAAGTATCTATTTGCAGAGCACTTCAAAAAGGTGTTCGAGGGAAAACAGCTTTTCCTTAATCCGCGACTCACAATTATTGACCTCGCCCAAGAAATGGGCACAAATCGCACTTACATTTCCGACTATCTTAATAATGTACTCGGAACAACTTTTTTCAACTTTGTCAATCAAAGACGATTAGTTTACGCAGAACATTTGTTGAAAGACACCAATGATTCGCTTGACAACATCAGTTCTTTGTCCGGCTTTAATTCTCCAAGCACATTTAGACGCGCTTTCTCCCGAAAACATGGATGTACTCCCGGACAATACAGAAACGCAAACAACAAACCAATCGGCAAACAAAAGAAAACAAACCGATAGCAAAGAAGAAAAATCCTATTAAGATTCATGGACAAATACTGAAAAGAAGTACCATGAATCTTATTTTTTTATCCTGATACCAACAGAATAAAATCTCTAAATATACTGTATATTTCGTTGTCCGAAAGAAGTCCCCCAAACGGACCATACAGACCTGATATAAAAAGTCCGGAATATTCCAACTGAACATTCCGGACTCTTAATAAAACAGTATGCTTAAAGCAGAAATTATTTTCAGCTGAGGAAACCGAGAAGCACACCGGCAGCAACGGCAGAACCAATCACACCAGCTACATTCGGTCCCATAGCATGCATAAGCAAGAAGTTGGTACGATCAGCCTTAAGTCCTTCCTGATTTGAAATACGTGCCGCCATAGGTACGGCAGACACTCCGGCATTACCAATAAGCGGATTGATTTTCTTGTTTTGAGGAAGGAACAAATTGAACAGCTTCACGAACAATACACCTGATGATGTAGCTATAATAAAGGCAAAAGCACCCAAAGCGAAAATCTTTACGGTGTCCAAAGTAAGGAATTCACTTGCCTGAGTAGAACATCCCACTGTAAGTCCCAACAACATCACAATAATGTCATTAAGAGCAGAACCTGCAGTCTTTGCCAGACGGGTAGTCTTTGTGCTCTCCTTCAAAAGATTTCCAAAGAACAGCATACCCAAAAGAGGCAGACCGGAAGGTACAATGAATGTAGTAATAAGAAGACCTACTATCGGGAAAAGAATCTTCTCTGTCTGACTCACCGTACGACTTGGCTTCATGCGTATGAGACGCTCCTTCTTTGTGGTCAATGCACGCATGATAAACGGCTGTATTACAGGCACAAGTGCCATATAAGAATAAGCACATACAGCTATCGCACCCATCAGGTTAGGAGAAAGCTTCGAAGAAAGGAATATGGCGGTAGGTCCGTCGGCCCCACCAATAATAGCAATTCCCGCAGCCTGATTAGGCTCGAATCCGAGTGCCAAAGCAATGATATAAGCACCAAAAATGCCGAACTGTGCGGCTGCTCCTACAAGCATAAGCTTCGGATTGGCAATCAATGCGGAGAAATCCGTCATGGCACCAATACCAAGGAACACCAATGGAGGGTACCACCCTTGACGCACACCTTGATAGAAAATATTCAACACCGAATTATCTTCATACAATCCGATTTCAAGACCAGCAGCCTTGAAAGGAATATTTCCCAGAATTATACCAAGACCAATCGGTATGAGCAACAGAGGTTCAAAGTCTTTTTTTATGGCAAGCCATATAAAAAAGGCACCAACGACAATCATCGCAAGATTTGGCCATTCCACATTGGCAAAACCTGTGTATGTCAGAAAATCCGCGAACTTCGTTGCTATAAAGTCCATTGTACTAACACTTTCCATAAATTCAATTAGTTAAGAGTTAAGAATCAAGAAAAAGGAAATAATCATGCCAAGTCATATCAGGCTACAACATTTTTCTTCCTATTCTCTTTCCCTGTTCCTGTATCATTCAATCGTAACAAGAACAGCACCTTCCATAACAGTGTCACCCTTGTTCACTTTTACAGATGTAATCTTTCCATCACACTCCGCATCGATATTGTTCTCCATCTTCATCGCTTCAAGAACAATCAAAGTCTGGCCTTTCTTCACCTCGGCACCTACTGCCACTTTTATATCGACAATAGTACCAGGAAGCGGTGCCCTCACACCAACAACTCCGGCAGCAACAGCTTCTTGTGCAGCCTTAGGAGGCTCTATTGTCTTTACAGGTGCAGCAACTGCACGAACAACTGGTTTAGGGGTGGCAACAGGCTTTTCAAGTTCAACCTCAAACTCCACACCATTTACTTCAACCTTTGCGATGTTCTCTTCAATGCTATTAATCTTCACATCATAAGGAACACCTTTAATTTTATATTTATACTCTTTCATTTTATTCTTTTTATGTTTAAAGAACTTACAAAGTCCATGTGCTAAATACTAATTATGTGTATTAACAGGATGATGTACAGGCTGCTGACGCAATCCGTGATCCTTGCTGTCCCAAGCAGAATGTTCATGTTTGATGGTAAGGACACCGCTTTCCACATCATGAGTATATCCTTGATATTCATGAAGTGCTAATGCAATAGCTGCTACATAGTTCTCCATCTCAATACCCTTCGTTTCTGCTCCATCCTTTGCCATAATGACAACTTTTGCTGCAGACTCATGAATCTTCTTTATAGCCTTCACACGGCTAAGCATAGTCATACGGTTGATAATCCAGCCGAATATATGGAAGAAGATATACAGAAGAAGAAGACAGCTAAATACTACAGCCATAGACATCACTGTCATGGCTATACCATAAGGGTCATTGTCTTTGAACTGCTTTATCTTATCATCCGTAGCATTGCTGACCTCATTAGGAGCATTGGGCGTTACGTACTCAGGCTGAGCCTCAACCCATACATACTCTTCTGAATCAGCATCATAAACACGGGCATAGGAATATCCAGCAGGCAATACTGGTACTGTAACGGAATCAAGCAAGGTCACTCCATTACCATCATACAAAGCAATGAAATTCTCTTTTCCTGCTTCAAGAATAAAATCAGTGTGCAAAGTACCTCTGTTCACATGACCATCGGCAAAGAAAGTTATACGCTGCTTTGCTGTCAGATTTGTACGTGCATCTCCTTTTGGTACAAGAGACATCATTGATATACGCTCTGGTGCAGATAGTTCTTTATTCAGAACAGCACGATTGTTGGTCAGATAGCAACTGCGTATGTCTCGTGTGGTATAAGACGTATTCGCCACTTCTATCCAACTTCCAGATTCTCCGTACTCATCCTTATAGCCAATGCCAGAAGTATCGTCAGGAGCAGCGACATATATTTCATTGATTTTGAAATCTCGCGCACCCTGAGCTGACGCACCAAATGCGACAAACAGTACGGAAAGCAAACTTAATAATCTTAATCTCATTATATCAATATTTATGTTCAGAAACCGGACTGCAATAAAACCGTATATCATTATATATACAAATAATCATTGCATCCTCCATGTTCCAAACTGTATTTTACAATGGAATATTACCGTGTTTCTTAGCAGGATTGACAAGCGATTTTGTTGCAAGCTGCTCAAGTGCACGTATAATACGGAAACGAGTGTTACGAGGCTCTATCACATCATCAATGTAACCATATTTAGCTGCATTGTAAGGATTAGCAAAGAGTTTAGTATACTCTTCTTCTTTTTCCAAAAGGAATGCATTTGCATCTTCACCGGCATCTTTCTTTGCTTTTGCCTCTTTTGCATAAAGTACAGCTACAGCTCCGGAACCACCCATCACTGCTATTTCGGCTGAAGGCCATGCATAATTCAAGTCACCACGCAACTGTTTACAACTCATCACAATATGTGAGCCTCCATACGACTTGCGCAATGTAACAGTAACCTTAGGCACTGTAGCTTCTCCGTATGCATAAAGCAGCTTGGCACCATGCAAGATTACAGCATTATACTCCTGTCCTGTTCCTGGAAGGAATCCTGGTACGTCCACCAATGATACTATAGGTATATTGAATGCATCGCAGAAACGGACAAAACGTGCAGCCTTTCTACTTGCATTACAATCAAGTACACCAGCAAATTTTGAAGGCTGATTAGCCACTATACCCACACTTCGACCATTGAAGCGCGCAAAGCCGACAATAATATTCTGTGCGTAATTAGGCTGGACCTCAAAAAACTCACTGTTATCAACGACAGCAGCAATAACCTTATACATGTCGTATGCCTGATTAGGATTATCAGGGATTATTTCATTAAGGAAATCCTCCATTCGGTCCACAGGATCTGTACATTCTACGATAGGGGTTTCCTCTTGATTATTCTGCGGGATATAGCTCAAAAGTTGCTGAATCATAGCTATAGCCTCCTCTTCGGTTGCAGCCGTAAAATGTGTTACACCTGATTTCGTTGAATGTACACTTGCACCTCCAAGACTTTCCTGATCAACATCCTCTCCCGTTACAGTCTTCACAACTTTCGGACCTGTAAGGAACATATAAGAAGTATTCTCCATCATCAGCGTGAAATCTGTCAATGCAGGAGAATATACGGCACCACCGGCACAAGGACCAAATATTCCTGAAATCTGAGGAATAACACCTGAAGCCATAATATTGCGCTGGAAAATCTCTGCATATCCTGCAAGCGCATTGATACCTTCCTGAATGCGCGCGCCACCAGAGTCGTTGATACCGATGACAGGTGCTCCCATCTTCATTGCCATGTCCATCACCTTGCATATCTTCTGCGCCATTGTTTCAGACAGAGAACCTCCATTTACAGTAAAATCCTGTGCAAAGACATAAACAAGACGACCGTTGATTGTACCGCTTCCCACAACAACACCATCACCAAGATACTGCTTCTTTTCCATTCCGAAGTTAGTACAACGGTGAAGTTTGAACATGTCGAACTCTTCAAAACTGCCTTCATCCAAAAGCATAGAGATACGTTCACGTGCAGTAAATTTACCTCTTGCATGCTGCTTGTCAATAGCTTTCTCGCCACCACCAAGTCGTGCTTTTTCACGAAGCTCAATAAGCTCCTGTATTCTTTCTGTTTGCTTGCTCATACAATATTGTTTCTAAATAAATAAGGAATCAAATGATGAAATATAAAAAATGAAAATGACATTGCAATATGACATTCCGCATAGAATATGGGGCAAGACCGTCGGATCTTGTCCCAACATTGCAAAACTAATTTTCTATTTGATTTCTTCTATGCCTTTTCACACAACTCTGTAAGTATTCCGGCTGTAGACTTCGGATGAAGGAATGCTATCATCATTTCCTCTGCTCCCGGACGTGGAGCCTTGTCTATCAAGCGAATGCCCTTTTCATCGCATTCTGCAAGTGCATTAGCCACACCGTCTTCAACTGCAAAAGCCACATGATGAACACCCTTGCCGCCTTTTTCCAAAAACTTGGCAACTGCACTTTCCGGACTTGTCGGTTCAAGAAGTTCCAATTTAACTTCTCCGACCTTGAGGAAAGCAGTCTTTACCTTTTGGTCTTCCACTTCCTCTACTGCATAACACTTCAATCCAAGTACATTCTCAAAATAAGGAAGCACTTCATCAATGCTCTGGACAGCTATGCCCAGATGGTCAATACGTGAAATCTTCATAAATTCTCAATTTTATTTTTATAGTTTCTATTTTATTAAAGAAGTTCAAAATATATACTTTTTCAAGAACGTATTACATCTAAGATTACCCTACCCTACATATCCAACAGCAATCACAATATCTGTCAGGCACATACGACGTTTAATCAAGACAAAGCAAATGTACGTATTAATTGTTTATAAAAAAAATAAGAATAAAAAAAAACTGTCACTATATCACTTTTTAGGTGTTCCCCCTCATTATTCACAGCTTATGTAATATACAAAATGCAAGAAAAAGTAAAGAAGACAGACAGAAGTCTCTGTCAGAATACAGAAAAGAAGTGCAAAAAAAAATTGCACACACCTCAAAACTTGAAGTATCTGCAATTCTATCTGGTGATTCGGAAGGGATTCGAACCCTTGACCCGCAGCTTAGAAGGCTGCTGCTCTAATCCAACTGAGCTACCGAACCATCCTCATTTTCGGCTGCAAAGGTAAGAATTTTATATAATTCCAACAAACTTATTCGCATCTTTTACCATTCCTGTCCTCATTTTTTAAGTTAAGATTCATCTTTTACAAATATACATACACAGTTTTTAGTCAATAAAATCTCAAATTAACCCGGACTGCAGCTATATTATTTACGCTACATTCCGGGTTATTCAATTATGCTATCTGCGTATATGCACATTCATATACACAAAAAAACTAATCCTCCATCAACTTACGATAGCGGATACGCTTAGGCTCTTCCAATCCAAGACGCTTTGCCTTATTTGCTTCATAATCGGTATATCCACCTTCAAAATAAAATACTTCCCCATTACCTTCAAAAGCAAGTATATGCGTACAAATACGGTCAAGGAACCAACGGTCATGGCTTATCACAACAGCGCAACCAGCAAACTGTTCAAGTCCCTCCTCAAGTGCACGTAGTGTATTCACATCTATATCATTGGTAGGTTCATCAAGCAGAAGCACATTACCTTCCTGCTTCAATGCAAGAGCCAATTGCAAACGATTACGTTCACCTCCCGACAGTACTCCACAAAGTTTCTCTTGATCAGCCCCGCTGAAATTAAAACGAGACAGATAAGCACGCACATTGACATCACGACTGCCAATACGGATCGTCTCATTACCCTGACTTACAACCTGATACACTGTCTTCTGAGGATCGATATCCTTATGTTGCTGATCTACATAACTCAGTTTTACAGTCTCACCTACTTCAAACAGACCTCCATCAACATTCTCCTGCCCCATTATCATACGGAACAGAGTCGTCTTTCCAGCTCCGTTAGGTCCTATCACACCGACAATGCCATTAGGAGGAAGCATAAAATTCAAATCACGGAACAATATTTTTTCTCCAAAAGCCTTTGCCACATGCTGCGCTTCTATCACCTTATTGCCAAGTCGAGGTCCGTTAGGAATGAATATTTCAAGTTTCTCTTCCTTCTCCTTCTGGTCCTCATTGATGAGTTTGTCATAAGAATTGAGTCGGGCTTTACCTTTCGCCTGACGAGCTTTTGGTGCCATACGCACCCACTCCAACTCACGTTCAAGCGTCTTTCTACGTTTACTTGCAGCCTTTTCCTCCTGTGCCATACGCTTTGACTTCTGGTCAAGCCATGAAGAATAATTACCTTTCCAAGGAATGCCTTCACCTCGGTCAAGCTCAAGAATCCACTCCGACACATCATCCAAGAAATAACGGTCGTGAGTAACTGCAATGACTGTACCTTCATACTGCTGCAGATGCTGTTCAAGCCAGTCTATACTCTCTGCGTCAAGATGGTTGGTTGGTTCATCAAGCAGAAGCACATCCGGTTTCTGCAACAAAAGCCTACACAAAGCAACACGTCTGCGCTCTCCGCCTGACAGGTTTTCAACATTCCAATCAGCAGGAGGACAACGCAATGCATCCATTGCACGTTCAAGCTTAGAGTCAATATTCCAAGCATCGGTAGAATCTATAATATCCTGCAACTCCGCCTGACGAGTCATAAGCTGATCCATCTTGTCCGGATCTTCATAATATTCCGGCAGACCAAACTTATTGTTTATTTCATCATATTCCGCAAGTGCGTCATAAATATATTGCACACCTTCCATCACATTCTCCTTCACCGTCTTCTCCGGATTCAGCTGAGGATCCTGCGGAAGATAGCCTACGCTATATCCTTGTGCCCATACCACTTCACCCTGAAACTGTTCATCTATACCGGCGATAATCTTCATCAGTGTAGACTTACCAGCCCCATTCAGACCAATAATACCGATTTTTGCACCGTAGAAGAAACTCAGATAAATATTCTTCAGAATCTGCTTCTGATTCTGCTGGATGGTCTTTGATACTCCGACCATCGAAAAGATAATTTTCTTGTCATCTGTTGTTGAAGCCATACTACTCTTTTTCTTTATTAGTTTTCCTTTTTATTAATTATCACCAAACTGCCCATTTTCTCTATCAATCTTATCAGAAAGAACCATAAGGGCTACATCATATTTCAAGGGATCATCCGAATCCCAGCTGCGGAATATTTCCGTAAGTTCCTCGCAAGCCTTCCATGTAGGACATTTGTTCTTCAACAATGGAGCTGTAAGCTTACACACATGCACATCCATCACAGCATACAAATCAGACGGAGAGCGGCTTTTCCATATATTGAAATCAGGAGCCGTACAACGCGTCATCCAACGCACAAACATACAGATACGTTTACAAGCAGACTTTTCCATTGTCCCCACTCTTGCATCAGAAAGCCAAGAACATATAACGGCAACAACATCTTTTGTCGATTTTCCTGTGAATAATTCCTCCATTGAAGAATATCCATACAATGCCTGCCGGAGTTTTCGACAAACCTGCTTAAATATATTCACATTCAAGGTACGGTAAACACAATCATTCTTTGCCTTCTTATAGGATTCTTCAAAAGCACCTGACATCACAAACTCAGCTGGTCGCCAATGCATCTCATCACCAAGCATTCGTTCTGCAGCCTTACATATAGCCTTCCGGTTTCCCCATGCTATCATTGCCACAAAGAGTGCACCAAGTTCTATATCAAGCTGAGTAGACGGTGCCATACCATCATCATCTATATGATCTATCAGCTTATACACCACTCCACATGGGTCAACGGACTTGAAAGTTTCCATATCAAAAGCTTCTGCATAAATTCTGTCAAGGTTTTTCTTTGTTATACTCCAGTCCGTCATGTTCAACTCACCTAATATCTTCACATTCCTTTATCCACGCAGCAGCACTGGCATCACTCGGCATTCTCCAGTCACCACGCGGACTTAAACTGACACTACCCACCTTCGGTCCGTCAGGCAAACATGAACGTTTAAACTGCTGACTGAAAAATCTGCGGCAAAACGTAGTAAGCCATTTCTTTATTATATCTTCATCATATTGTTCTGACGAAGCAAAAGCATGTAAAGCCAAATAATAAATCTTTGCAGGATGAAAGCCAAAACGCAGGAAATTATAAAGAAAAAAGTCATGCAATTCGTAGGGACCAACCAGATCTTCTGTCTTCTGGCTGATATTTCCCTCTTCATCTGCAGGAATAAGCTCCGGACTTATCGGTGTATCCACTATATCAAGAAGAGTATTTTTTGACTCATCATCTACGATTGTATTTGCCACCCAAGTAACCAGATGGCGAACAAGAGTCTTTGGAATAGAGCAGTTGACACCATAATTAGACATATGATCGGCATTATATGTAGCCCAACCAAGCGCAAGTTCTGACAAATCTCCCGTACCAATCACAAAACCGCCAGTCTGATTTGCCACATCCATGAGAATCTGAGTACGTTCACGAGCCTGAGCATTCTCATAAGTCACATCATGCACATCCATATCGTGATTTATATCCTTGAAATGCTGCACACATGCATCCTTAATGCTAATTTCCTTTATTGTAACTCCCAGCGATTCCATTAGTGACATCGCGTTATTATAAGTACGTCCGGTTGTTCCGAACCCGGGCATAGTGATACCGATTATATCTTTTCTGCTACGGTTCAGCTTGTCCATTGTCTTCACACATACAAGCAGCGCAAGCGTAGAATCCAATCCGCCGGAGATTCCGACAACTACCGTTTGTGCCGATGTATGTACAATACGCTTTGCCAGTCCACAAACCTGAATAGCAAATATCTCGTCACAACGTTCATCAAGAGCTTTTCCTCCAGGCACAAACGGATGAGGGTCTATATATCGGGTAAGCGGAGCATCTTCCTGCAACACCGTATGCTGACAATTTATGTCAATAACATTTTCCGTTTTCTGCATCCGTATGCTTTCTGAGAAGGTGGTATTCACACGTCGTTCCATCCTCAGACGTTCCGTATCAATTTCTGATATGACAAGCTGCTCTTCAAAACAGAACCTCTCGCTTTGGGCAAGAAGGGTTCCGTTTTCATAAATCATTCCATTGCCTGCATAAACAACATCTTGTGTTGATTCACCGAATCCACAAGACGAATATACATATCCGGCAATGCATCGAGCCGACTGCTGAGTAATCAAAGAACAAAGATACCGATGTTTGCTTATCACCTCATTCGTTGCCGAAAGATTAAAGATAATCTCAGCCCCTTTCAAAGCCAACTCGCAACTTGGAGGCACAGGTGCCCAAAGGTCTTCACACAGCTCCACTCCAAAAGAAGTTTGTAGTGTATGAAATATAATATTACGGCTAACAGCCACAGTCTGTGCACAAAGATGTGTTGTCGTATCTACATGACAAAGCGAAGAGGTAAACCATCGCTTCTCATAAAACTCCTTATAGTTAGGAAGAAATGTCTTTGGCACCACTCCGAGTATCTTTCCTCCTTGTATGACTACCGCAGCATTCAAAAGAGTGGCATTCATCTGTACAGGCATACCTACAATAGATATGACATTCAGTGAACGAGTAAAATCGAGCAACTTAAAAAGCGCGTTCTCACAATTATCCAACAGCAGTTGTTGAGCAAACAAATCGCCACAAGTATAGCCGGTCATACACAATTCCGGGAAGCAGATAATCTCCACACCCTTACCCTCTGCCTGAATAATCAGGTTTTCAATTTGTTTCTCGTTATAGTCGCAATCTGCAACCTTCAAATTCGGTATGGCTGCCGCCACCTTTACGAACCCGTAATTCATACCTTGTATCGTTTTATAGTTCTAAGAAATAAGTCTCCCTTTTGAAAACATGTCATTATGAACAGGAAAAACTATATTTCTGAATAACGGACAAAAATACAAACAAAAACTCACATTACAAAATATCACCACTCCGTGGCTTAAATAACGTGAGTTCGGGATAAGGACTGTCCAGAACAAGTTGGCCCGACTGCTTGAAAATAAAGTCTTGGTTTTCTGCTTTGCCTTGCCGGCAATGGATTTGACATTATGTCAGTTGGCAGTGATTGGAAATGTGTACCAACTCCTGTTGCTTGAAAACAATCGGTATGTTACTTTTTGCACTTGAAGGCTTCGTTTTTTGTCGTCAGGAGCAATTCTGTTTGGATAGCTGAAAAAGGCTGGCGGTGAATATATATTTTTCAGATAAATCCAATCACTTTACAGAATCTGTCTTCACCTCGACAGATTTGATTTCCTTCTTCCTCTTCTTCCATTTCATCAGATTGCGCCAAGATTCAAAACTCCTTTGATAACTGATACCTATGCCTTGAGTATTCAAAGTTGCTTTAGTAAAATACCTATCGTTCATCTGATTATATGCCTTGATATAGGTGTTTCCTTTCTCGGTGATTCTCCACCTCACATCAAAATCTCCCACAAAATTTGAGGTCTGGGTCAACGCATTGTCGCGATACCCGAAGTTTCCATTTATCAGCAAACGATCATCAAGCAGACTTCCGGAAAGCATCCCTTCTACATCAATGTCTTCCCATCCACGCTCTCCTGTAGTAAAGCCAGCTCCAAAATTCCATTTACGATTTTCTCCCATCATATTGGAAAGCATCTGGTTAATCTGTCCGCTAAGTGTGGAAGATATCAAAGAGTTGATTGCTTGCGAAGAGTTGGCATCACCATTCGCACGGGCAAATTCATTGGTATAGAATCGACCGACTCCAAGCAAATAGATGATCTGCATATTCATCTCTTCTTCCGAACTGATCATACTATGCACAAGCTGTTTTGTTTCATCGTTGACATTAGGAAGATCTATATTAAACTTAAAGTCCATATTTCCAAGCTGTCCGGTAATGTCAAGAATACATATCACTTTAACCTTATTATTTTGTATGTAAGCTGTTGAAGCCGTCAGATCACTCAACGGAACAGAGTTAAGGGTATGATGACAGATGAGATGAAGATTGGCATCAAACGGATTACCGTTAAACTTCACCTCGCTGCCATTCTGTATGGCAAGATCTCTGAATATCAACTCCTGCAAGAAAAGCCTGTATCTCCCACTTGTTATGTTATAATTTCCAAACAACTGGAAAGCCCCCTTGTTATGGTAAGAAGCGCGCAGGCTGGCATTTCCGAATGTTGTAATATATCCGTCTTCCGTATTATCCATACGTAACTTTATTTCGCAATCAGGAGTCAGGGATATTCTGAGATCCATGAATATATCCCCCTCATACTCATAATCGTCCTTGCCCTCATCAGGCTTACCGACATCCTCCATATCCAGAGAAACCAGTTCACCATCCACTACGGAATCTTCGCTATACTTACCAAATGTCACAAACTCTTTTTCGTTCTCTTCCTTCAGCTCTTCATCAAACAGGTTTCCATCTTTTCGGTCTCTGAACTCCAAAAAGTTCGAACTTAGCACCACATCCGGTGTGGCAGCATCGTAGGCAAACACACTGCCTTTAACAGGTGTAATATTTGCACTTATATTGAGGGGATGGCCATCTGCACCATTAATTTGCATATTTCCATTCGCATAGACTGTTGCGTAAAATTTATCAGAATTAAACTCATATTCATCATAGCATATCAAATTATCCATACCGATGTTGAACTTGTATGAAAAATTCTTCAAGTTACCATGCTCCACTGTGCCGTTGATCACTCCACGGTTATGCTTCTTATCATGTATCCCTATATTGTCGAAAACAAACTTATTAGGCAGAAGCCTTACCGTATCTCCGCTCATACTGTAGACAACATTTGTAGCACGTAGACGCATACTTATATCAGGCACGATATCACCTACCAGATTAATATCACTTAATGGTCCGACCACACGTAAATAGCCGTTTGTACAACCTGTTATATCAGAAAATACACCACCCAGAAAGCCATTTAGAAATTCGGCATTGGTGTTGTCTACATTTATCAGCAGATTTATATCATTATTTCCGGGCGACACATATCCCTGCACATCTGTCACTCGCAAGACATCTTTTCCCTCACTATTGTCCAAATCTGTAATATGTCCATTGATTGATATACCGTTGACCAAATCATCCCAATTAGCACTGATGTCGGCGGTACCCAAATATCCACCCTGCAAATGAAAGTCTTTCACTCTCAGAAAAGCCTTCACATCCGGCTTTGCATATATATTGCTCACGATTGCCCTGCCTGATGCCCTGCCCTTAAACTCAACAGAATGGAAATTAATCAGATCAAGAAAATATTCAAGGCGCAAATCGCTCAAATCTGCCACAATAGAATCAGAGGCATTCTCAGAAACCACCCCGTTCACCTTTATATATTGGTTGTTGTTCTCTATCTTTACATTATTACAATATATTTCCTTATTATATAGTCCTATATGTGCCGGATGAACATGCCATACCGTATCATTGATAAGCAAATCAGACGGCTGCAAATAGATATTTGTATTCAATAGCCCGACACTATCTTCAAATGTCGCCACAGCACATATTTCGCCGCTGATAGAATTTTCCGCACTGTTTTTCCAGTTGATTCTTGTCGAAAGCCTGTCTTCCTCCGCATCCGCATCAACTGTCACCTTGATTGCCTCATCCTGATTTCGTCTCAACACGGAAAGCGACAAATTCATATTTTCCTTATCATTATTGCAAAGCAGACGCAAATCATCATACCGCAAACCGTTGTATTGGAAACGTGGAGCATCCAGCGACAAAGACATCGTTGCCTGTTCCGAATCTGCCTCTCCCCATATATGAACAGGTCTTTCGAGGGTATAATCAATATTCAGGAGATGTTTCAACAGCTCCGATTCATACAATTGCATGTCAAAATCAAAATCTGCCTCAACCACACCGCCATTGCGTATAAGCGACGGAAGACAAGAAGACAGCCGATTTTGAAAATATGCAGGAATCTGTGAATAAGCCACATCACCATATATGTCGGCTTCCATGATATCTCCACTGACCGACACATGCCTTCCTCCATCGTCTGTCGATTCAGCACTAATCTCCAGTTTCTCCATCATATACACCTCATCAGCAGAATGTATCACAACAGAATCGACAAGTATCGTACCTGTTGCAAAATCCATATTCCGTCCGCAGAAATCAACTGACACATCAAAATCAAAATTCTCACCGACAAAGCTATCTGTAAGATTCAACATGTTAGGGGAAAAATTACGTACAGAAACCAATGCCTTATATTTCATGTCAGGTAAGCCCAAAGAACATTCTCCCGAAAAGCCCAAATGAAGGTTCTTATCATCTACAGCAATATGTCCTTCAAGCACTCTATTCTCCGATTTCATATCCCAAATAATATTGCTGTAATGATAACCGGAATAATCGAGACGTGTTATAACTCCATACAACAATCCTTCAGGAACAGAATTATCCACTAAGGCACCATCTACATTTATTTCAAAAGAAGCTGTGCCCCAGTTTTCATCACCTGTAACGAGTGACAAATCCAGACATTTACTGCCTACATATCCTGTAAACACATGCATTGAATGAGAATCAAGACTGATATCCAAATCTCCCGCACCAGTACTTAAGCATCCGTCTGTAGTAAAATCCTCACCTTGTTTTGACAATGTACCGCAAAAATCAACATATTTGAGACGATGCAGCACATCCACAAGTTTCTCCTGACCGAATGCAGCAAAAACAAAATCCGTTGTTTCACTTTCAGAAACACGCAATTCTTTTACATTGGCAGTCATACGATTCTTTCCGTTGGATACAAATCCAATTTCCGCATCCGTTTCAAGACAAAGCCCTTTATCTTCTGTAAACACACGCAAACCGTTCAACTTCAGTCCATCTGACCCGCCTGATATCTCTGAACTTAAAGATATACCCAAGTGGCTCTTCTCAAAGGCAGGGACAAAACATTGAAAATCGGACAAAGAGAGATATGAATCCTGCAAAGCAGTTCTATACTTGTATTTACCGTTATTTTTATAATCAGAATAATCAATAAAAATCGTGTCCAGTTTGACAAGGGATTTTTCTGTGCTAAGTTCAAAAACAGGTATCACACAAGAATGTTCGTTGGCCTCCAATTTCATTTGAAAATTGTCCAAAACCATTCCAGAGCAAGCCTCTTTAGCACTAAGACGCTTTATACCCAGATTAAGCGAATCTTCCGTAAAAGTTTTCAAAACAACAGTCATCCCCACATCCTGCAGACAGATATGGTCTTTATTAAAAAGGCCTGGCGTTGTCTTTTCCGAAACAATATCATAGCTGATATTTGCATGTCTCATAATAAAAGAATTGACCCGCACCCCCATCTGTCCCGAACTGTTTTTTTTATCCGACTTGAATGCGTCAATAACAAACTGATAATTAGGCTCTGCTTCCGGATATTCTTTATAGAGCCGAACATTCAGCCCAAATAATTGTGCGCTCGGAATATCTATGTCACCATGAATAAGCGAAAACAAATCTATAGACACAGACATACGGGCAACCTTCAGGAGAGATTTCCCCTTAAGATCCTCTATTGACACATCATCCACAATCAGACGGTTCACGAATCCGAGACTCACATTACCTACTGACACTTTTGTTTGCATCACATCCGACAAGACACCAGCAGTCCAGCTCGCCAATTGCCTTTGGGTAAATGGAAAACTGAACAATACTATTATGCCTATATAAAGTAGCAAAAACACTTTAAAGGCATTAAACACTATTTTGCCGATCCTCTTGATTATTTCAACATGCTTTGTTGATTACAAAAATACAACATATATTTGACTTGCAAAAATCATTTTTGTCTTTTATAACTAAATAGCCTCATCTCAACAATTGGCTACGAACACATTCACTCTTCGAGCAATAACTTTCAAAATTACATACCCCGAAAAACAAAATTCCCAATAGACTATCTTTTAAGCATTCCTCATAAACAGAGCTGTTGTCACCTGAATGAACAGAGGCTTGAACTTTGTTTCCAAAGCCAAGCCTCTATACATATTGTATGTGTTATCAATCTTTTAAAGTTTCAGAGCAGTTTTACCTTTCTAGCAAAATCCGCCATTTTAATTGCGGTCACGGCACACTCATCACCTTTGTTACCCATTTTTCCTCCGCAACGGTCGAGCGCCTGCTGCATATCATTGGTAGTAATCAACCCATAAATCACAGGCACCTGTTGAGTGGCATTCAAACGGGCAAGGCCGTAAGTAGTACCCTCACAGATATAATCGAAATGAGGAGTATCTCCACGCACCACACACCCGATAGCAATAACAGCATCCACACCGGTCTTCACCATTTGAGAGGCTCCATATACGAGTTCAAAACTTCCCGGCACTGTAAGAATCTTTATATTCTCCTCAGCCACCCCGTTCTGTTTAAGAGTGTTACATGCTCCTTCAAGCAAGGCACCAGTAATATTATTGTTCCACTCGCTCACTACAATACCGAATCGCATACCTTCAGCAGAAGGTACCGAAGCAATGTCGTAGTCCGAAAGATTATGATATTTGCTTGCCATTCCGAACTATTTATTTTGTAGCTCTCTCAATATACTTGTCTATATTCAGACTTACAGGAGAGCGGAAATACTTGCTCTTTATCTCCTTATACAGTTCTACAGCCTTTGCATTGTTATTCAAAGACTCATAAACTTCTCCTGCCTGAAGGAGGAACAGCGGACTAAGAGCATTGTTATCAGCAGACTGTGCAGCCTTCACCAATAGCTCCGCACCTTTTTCACTCTGACCGTTCTTTATATAACAGTTGCCCAAAGCCCCCAAAGATGCCGGAGAAACCATTTGGTCATTCTTTTTGTCAAAATCCTCAAACATTTTTATAGCTTCAGCATACTTTTCTGTATTCGCATAGCAAAGGGCCGCATAAAGTTTTGCAAGATTCGCTGTTTTTGTACCACTGTAATCATTGATAATCTTCAAGAATCCCTTACTGCTTGCACCGTCACCATTAAGAGCCTGATCGTATTGCGACTGTGCAAATGCTGTCTGGCTTTTAGCTATGGCTTTCTGAGCCTGCAGTTCCACATCAGCCATATGATTGTTATAAACGAACACACCACTGACAACTACAATTACTGCTACAAGAGCAATGATAATCACCTTAAGATTCTTCTCGATAAAGGCTTCCGACTTGCTCAACTGCTCATCAAGTGCAATAGCCTCTTCTTTCTGTTTCTTTGCCATTTTCTGTCTTAATATTTTTATTATTATTATTTGCTTCGAATTCTGCCTGATTATATGCCTGACACATACTCAAAACGTATATGTTTTTCAAAAAGTCCGTTTTTTCAGCACATTTACGACATTTAACGTGCAAATTTAGCTTTTTTTCCAAGATATACGAAAAGTAAGCATAAAAAAAGTCTGAAGTTATTTTATTTTTCCATTTGAAGCTATTGAATATCCCCATTCATCTGTACCAAGCACTTAGCAGCAACAGAAATTCTACAAACAGAAATAATGACAAGTCGCTCTTAGATACCCCTGTTCTTAATACTACCTTTCGTACATACTTCTCCATCTCTTCACACCGCCTACCAAACTTAGGTGAGGTGATTGGTCATCGTATTGATAAAAGAGCTAAAGTATCAATTAAACAGCATCAGTCTCTTACGTGAGTTTGGGATAATAAAATCCTTTTCAACAACCGCCTCCTCAGACAGTGGGACTATGACAATGTTTCTCTTATTTTATTCCGGTACTTACCGCAAATCCAAACACCACTACATCCATTGTATCCGTGGACATATAGAAGATGATTTCTTCAATGTGATGTCCTATGACAGACTTGCAAAACCGGAATGCCGTATGCTCCTCCAACTTTTCGCATCCAGTCGATGCACGGACATAAGTTTCGTGGACAGTATCATGATGCCGGTATGCCATAATTCGAGAGAACAAGAAAAACAGTTTTGCAGTTCTACAAATAAGTCAAGACTGTTGTCTGAAGCCATTTTCACCCCACTGAATTCTATAATCAGCACTGTTGATTATAAAATCAGCACTGCAGTTTTTACAATCAGCAGTGCTGATTATAAAAACAACAATGCTGTTTGAAGAACTTTTCACACTGAAAATAAAGTTTCTCCCCGTTGATTTTTTAAATCCGCCACACAAAATTTTCAAATCAATGCTACCATTTGAGAAATTTGCACACTGTCCCAACTTTCAGGGTGCATACAATAAAGAAGTCAGCAACAAGCACGGAACATTGCTGTGCCTCAGTCCGGGACAATGTCACCCTCTATTGACAAGACAAAGCAGAAATACCAAGACTTTATTTTCAAGCTGTCGGGTCAACTTGTCCCGGACTGTCCTTATCTCGAAATCACGTAAGATATTCTTTTACGAATTTGTCCTCTTGCTATGCAACCTTTCTGCCATACCTCTCTAAATTAGCCAATCTTCGTATATATTTCTATTTCCCGTCAGAAAATGGTGAAGACTAAAAGCAGCTCAAAAAAATACAGATATGAATAACCACATTCTTAGAAAATTAAAGCCTAATAGAAACGAATGAAGAAAGTGCCAAAAAAGCGACAGAAAAGAATCTCCAACAATCTTTCAACCCAACATACAGGATTCCCCAAATGAAGAGCACAGTTTTCAGGCAAAAAAACGTTAAAAGCATTTGTGTATATAAGCAACAGACAAATTAAATATTATATTTGTCAAAAATAGAAAAAGAGGGATATCTTCTATAAAATCAATTCACACAAAAAAATAAGTTAACATAAAATCTGCCTTATGAAAAAGAAAAATTTCTTTCAATCAAGCCACAAATGGACATATATATGGATAGCCTTAAAAAAAAGGACCACACCCCAACATGTATATGATCTGGCACATGGAGAAGAAATACATGAGAAAGACCGCCCGATTATGCATGAACTTGTCAAATACGGTATAATTCATCACAGAAGATAAAATGAACATCTACAAACATTTTCATACGGACGGGGCCATATTAAGGTTCTAAATCCTCAAAAAAGGAAAAATCGGAATGTTTTGCAATAATTCTACAATAAATGCTTAACTTTGCGATAATAACAAAAAAAACAAGTGAAAATGTTTACAAAAGATACTTATGTAGAGCGTAGAAATACGCTAAAAAAGCTTGTAGGATCTGGTCTCATACTTATATGTGGCAATAATGACGCTCCAGCAAATTATCCTGCCAACGCATATAAATACAGGCAGGACAGTTCCTTTTTGTACTTCTTCGGACAACAAAGAGAGGGTCTTGTTGGTGTAATTGATATAGATAATGACAAAGAATACCTTATAGGCAATGACATTGACATTGATGACATAATATGGTTTGGATATGTACCTTCTGTAAAAGAACTTGCAGAACAAGTAGGTATAGCCAACTCCGCCTCAATGGCAGAATTAAAAACACTTGTCGACAAAGCTCAAGCTACAGCACAATGTATCCACTATCTGCCTCCTTATCGTCATGACACCATGATTCAAATTGGAGATTTGCTGGGGATACATCCGTTAAAAACACGTGAATGTGCATCCACAGACCTGATACAAGCTGTTGTAAAAATGCGTGCAATCAAAACCAGCGAAGAAATAGCAGAAATAGAAAGAGCTATGGAAATAGGTTATGAAATGCACACTACAGCCATGAAAGCCTGCAAACCGGGGGTGACTGAGCAATATATAGCAGGATTACTTGAAGGAATTGCACATGGGCGCGGATGCAAAGTCTCATTCCAAACAATTCTGACCATGCATGGCGAAATACAGCATGGTGTACCATCAGAACACCCTCTTGAAGCCGGCAGGCTTATGCTATGTGATGCCGGAGCAGAGACAAATGAGAACTATTGTTCTGACAATACACGTGTAACACCTATAGGGGGAAAATTCACACAACGCCAACGTGACATATACAGTATCGTTGAATCATGCCATGATCTGGTAATAGCAAAGGCACATCCGGGAATGAAATGGCTTGACATGCATCTCGATGTATGCCGCATGATGACAGACAGACTGAAAGATCTTGGTCTGATGAAAGGCAATACAGAAGATGCTGTACAGGCTGGTGCACATGCATTGTTCTTGCCTCATGGATTAGGTCACATGATGGGAATGGATGTACACGATATGGAAGGACTCGGACAAAACTATGTCGGTTTTGACAAAGAAGTACAACCTTCAACACAATTCGGTCTTAATTGCCTGCGCTGCGGAAGACGTTTGCAGACAGGATTCGTGATGACAGATGAGCCGGGAATCTATTTTATCCCTCATCTTATTGATTTATGGAAATCCAAAGGTATGCATACAGACTTCATCAATTATGAAAAGGTGGAAACATTCAAAGACTTCGGCGGAATCCGATTAGAGGATGATATTCTCATAACTGAAACTGGCTGCCGTGTATTAGGAAAGCAGATAATTCCTTATCACATCAATGATGTGGAAGAGTTCATAAAGAATAATTGAAAAGTACTTGATTGTACACACTGATTTTATCAAATACCAAAATACAATTCAATAAAAGATGAAAAGAACATTTATCGCTTCAGCGCTGATAGCGTTAGGTCTTTCTGCGTTTGCACAGGAGACAGAAAAAAAAGAAGAGGGATTCATTTTCACTACTGTAAAGGAAAATCCTATCACGTCCATCAAAAACCAGAACAGATCAGGAACATGTTGGGCATACTCAAGCCTCAGCTTCTTTGAAGCAGAACTTCTTCGCATGGGAAAAGGCGAATATGACTTCTGCGAAATGTACCTCGCTCATAAAACATACGAAGACCGTGCCAAAGCTAGTGTACGTATGCATGGTGATGTTTCATTTTCACAAGGAGGAAGCTTCTACGACTGCATATACTGTATGAAGAATTACGGAATGGTACCTCAAGATGCAATGCCGGCTCCAGGTACTTTGTATGGTGACACACTTCCTAACTTCACTGAGTTCTTCGCTGTGGCAGAAAGCTATGTCAACAGTATTGCAAAAAGCAATTTGAAGAAACTCAGTCCAGCATGGTTCAAGGGGCTTAATGCTATCTATGATACATATTTAGGAGAATGTCCTGCCGAATTCACACATAACGGCAAGAAATATACTCCAAAGAGCTATCTTGAAAGTACAGGCCTGAATATGGATGATTACATTTCGCTTACATCATTTACGCACCATCCTTTCTATGAAAAGTTTGTCATCGAAGTACAGGACAACTGGCGTTGGGGCGAAAGCTATAATCTTCCGCTTGATGAGTTTATGGAAGTTATGGATTATGCCATTAACAACGGATATACATTCGCATGGGGTTCAGACGTAAGCGAAGTTGGTTTCACACGTAATGGTATTGCTGTATGCCCTGATGCAGATAAAGGTGCAGAACTGACAGGAAGTGACATGGCTCGCTGGACAGGACTGACGGCTACAGACAAGAGCAAAGAACTGACTTCACGTCCGCTTCCGGAAGTAACAGTAACTCAGGAGATGCGTCAGGAAGCATACGACAATTGGGAAACGACAGATGATCACGGTATGCTTATCTATGGTATTGCAAAAGACCAAAACGGAAAAGAATATTTCATGGTAAAAAATTCGTGGGGATATGCCGGACAGTTCAATGGTATATGGTATGCCTCAAAAGCTTTCGTAGCATATAAGACCATGAATATCGTGATTAACAAACACGCTCTTCCTAAACCAATCGCCAAGAAGCTTGGAATAAAAATTTAATTAGACAGAGCGATGCAATAAGACCAGCCGACTTGATTATCTTGTAAATAATCAGTCGGCTGATTTATTATATCCCTAAGAACACCGATTCCCCAACATAAAAAGCAATACCACATTTGCCAAACAGGCATATACCGCTATCAGTTCGAAGAAAAGAATATATACACAGCAAGTTCTCATAAACATCTCAGAGTCAATATTCTTACTTCTTTTGCGCATCTTGTCAATTTTATATTGTATCTTTGCATGTAAATAGAAAACGTATGGAATTTACGATGTTTGAGAAGCTGCAACAGCTTCCTCTCTTTCAAGGACTCAGCATTAACGAACTTTCTTACCTGCTGGAAAGAGTAAAGCTTAATTTCAACCAACATGCAGCCAATACTATAATAGCGTCACAAAGTGACAGTTGCGATAAACTTATATATATACTGAGCGGGAAAATATGCGTAGAACACCACAATACAGATGCCAAGTTCATCATAACAGAATATCTTGATGCACCACATGTCATAGAACCATATAATATGTTCGGAATGTCACAACGTCATAGCCACACTTACCGGTTTGTAACAGAAGGAAGCACTTTTTCCATCGACAAGCGCATATTCTGTGATATATTAATGAATATGAACATTATAAAGATGAACATGCTGAACATGATATGCTACAGATTGCAATTGGCAACAAACGAATTGAGAGCAAAAGAAGCATCCTGCATAGAAGAGAAGATAAAGAAATTTATAAAAGCTTATATAACAAGACCGTCCGGTAAAAAGATTATAATGGTCAAGATGGAAGATTTTGCCACAATCCTCAATGAATCACGTCTTGGTGTGTCAAAAGCTCTCAATAAGATGGAGAGCAAAGGGATTGTCGTACTGAAAAGAAGAGAAATATATATTCCGGAAATTAAAAATCTATTGAACTATAACTTAAATGACTAATATAAAGAACTTCGACATGCATAATAATCCTTTTCTCACAAAATACAACACCCCATACGAAACTGTTCCATTCAATGAAATAGAGATTGCAGACTACGAATCTGCCATAATGCAAGGAATGGAAGAGGAAAACAACGAAATTGACGAAATTGTAAATAATGAAGAGGAACCTACATTTGAGAATACAATTGAGGCCCTTGAAAATACAGGAGCAACTTTGGCCAAAGTGACGGAAGTATTCTTCAATCTCCTGAGTGCAGAAACGACAGATGAAATGGATGCACTTGCACAAAAACTTTCACCGATACTTTCAGAGCATTCGAATAACATCTCTCTCAATAAGCGTCTTTTTGAAAAAGTAGAACGTGTCTATACTCACTACTATAATAATGCTGCGAACAATGACACTATCAAAGAACTTACTCAGGAGCAGCAGACTTTATTGAAGAACTGCTACGAAGGATTCATCCGCAATGGTGCCAAATTGAACAGTGAAGAAAAAAAGACATTCAAAAGATTATCTTCCGAATTAGGAGTACTATCTCTACAGTTCTCACAGAACAAGTTGAAAGAGACCAATAATTTCGAATTACATATAACAAACAAAGAAGATCTTGAAGGACTCCCGAACAGTTTGATAGACAGCGCATACGAAACAGCTAAAGAAAAAGGACTTGAAGGCTGGGTTATTACATTGCATGCTCCAAGCTATCAACCTTTCATGACATACAGTGCCAACCGTGACTTAAGGAAACAGCTGTATATGGCATACAATACAATATGCGCTCACGACAACAGCAATAATAATATGGGAATCGTGAAGGATATTGTAAACAAACATCGCGAGTTAGCACAACTACTGGGCTATAAGAACTATGCAGAATTTGTACTTCAAAGAAGAATGGCACAAAAGTCTGAGAACGTATATGATTTGCTCTATAAGCTTATAGATGCCTACAAAGCAACAGCCAACAAAGAGATTGAAAAAATCAAGAGTCTGGCAAAAGAGATGAATGGAGACGAATTTGAGTTGATGCCATGGGATTTCCCATATTATTCCAATAAATTGAAAGAAAAAGAATATAATATCAATTCAGAGATGCTACGTCCATATTTTGAATTGGGAAATGTAAAGAAAGGCATATTCGGTCTTGCCACACAACTTTATGGAATAACATTCACACGCAATACAGACATTCCTGTCTACCATAAAGATGTGGAAGCTTACGAAGTATATGATAAAGACAACACTTTCCTTGCCATACTTTATTGCGACTTTCATCCCCGTAATAGCAAAAAGTCAGGTGCATGGATGACAAGTTTCAAAGAACAATGGAAGGAGAAAGACGGCTATAACAGCCGCCCACACGTATCGGTAACAATGAACTTGACCAAGCCTACCGAGAAACAGCCTTCTTTACTGACTCTGTCAGAAGTCGAAACATTTCTACATGAATTCGGTCATGCCCTTCACGGAATGTTTGCAAACACAACATATAAATCCCTGAGCGGCACAAACGTTTATTGGGATTTTGTTGAGCTACCTTCACAATTTATGGAAAACTATAGTATTGAGAAGGAATTTCTGAATACATTCGCATTCCACTATAAAACACAGGAGCCTATACCAGATGAACTGATAGATCGTATTATCAACAGCCGGAACTTCAATGTGGCATACTCTTGTCTGCGTCAGGTAAGTTTCGGTCTACTGGATATGGCATACTATACAAAAGAAGAAGAGTTGAATGAAGATATCATCTCCTTTGAAAAAGAAGCTTGGAAAGAGGCACAAATACTACCGGCAGTGGACAACACATGTATGAGCGTACAATTCTCACACATAATGGCTGGAGGATATTCCGCAGGATACTATAGTTATAAATGGGCAGAAGTGCTTGATGCCGATGCTTTTTCTCTATTCAAGCAGAATGGCATATTTGACAGGGCAACAGCCCAAAGCTTCAGAGACAACATACTTTCAAAAGGAGGGACAGAACATCCTATGTATCTGTATAAGAGATTTCGCGGAAAAGAAGCTACTATTGACGCCTTGCTTGAAAGAAACGGAATATCAAAAAGCCTGTAAGAAACTATATATATACAAACATGAATAAATTCATCATATATCTATTGACAATCATTACAGTGTCGGTGTCATCAGTCCTCATGGCAGGATGTGACAATGAAGATGACATTGACGAATTGTTTATAGGGAAAACATGGTACATAAGAGGAGCCACATTCAATGGCACGAGCATCAACGGCGAGAATGTCAAAGAATTATATGCTGTTCCCAATACCTATAAAATAAGTTTCTCTTCCGGAACATTCAATGGAACATTGGTATCAGGCAGCTCATTCAGAGGTATCTGGCATGCAGACGGTAAATCCAGAAACCTGACACTAAAGATACAACAACAATCCGGAATAGAAATAAACAGGTTGAGCCAGCAAATATTTGATGTCATAAATAATGCCACTCGATATAGCGGCGACTCAAATGTAATGCAAATATATAAGGATAATACAAATTTCATACTTTTGAGTTCTGAAGGGAATGATAAAGTATATAATTAACAAACAGCTTACTACATTATGACAAACGAAGAAAAGCAACACATACTTGATAAACGTTACCTCCGAATGGCACGCATATGGGCAGAAAATTCATATTGCAAACGCAGGCAAGTTGGTGCCATCATCGTCAAGAATCAGATGATAATATCTGACGGATATAACGGCACTCCGGCTGGATTCGAGAATATTTGTGAGGATGAGAACAATGTCACGAAACCCTACGTATTACACGCAGAGGCTAATGCCATCACAAAAATTGCACGTTCAGGAAACTCAAGTGCTGGAGCTACAATGTATATCACAGCTTCACCTTGTATCGAATGTGCCAAGCTAATAATCCAGTCCGGCATAATAAGAGTTGTATATTCTGAGAAATATCGTCTTGAAGACGGAATAGATCTGATAAAACGTGCAGGCATTGAAGTAGACTACATTGATCTGAATGAATAAAATTACCAACAATAAAAAAACGACAAATATGAATACCAATCGTTCCTCACGGTTCGTACCTTTAATTATTGCCTTAAGTGTAATAGCCGGTATTGTCATAGGTACATTCTTCGCCAACAAATTTTCAGGCAACAGACTTAACATAATCAATACATCCTCAAACAAGCTGAATGATCTTTTACATATTATAGACGACCAATATGTAGATACGGTCAACATATCTAATATTGTAGAACAAGCAATGCCTAAGATTCTGGCAGAATTGGATCCGCATTCCACTTATATCTCTGCCAAAGATGCCCAGACAGCCAATGACGATCTAAAAGGAAGCTTTAGCGGGATAGGTGTACAGTTTATCATTAAAAATGATACTATACATATAACAAACATTATAAAGGGAGGACCTTCTGAAAAAACAGGAATCTTACCGGGAGACAGAATCGTATCTATAGACGGAAAACCGTATACAGGAAAAGAAGTTACCAATGAGGAAACAATGCACAGACTTAGAGGAAAGAAGGGAAGCAGCGTGAAAGTCGGCATTGTACGTCAGGGACAGGACAAAGCACTCAGTTTCACGATTGAAAGAGGTGACATACCAGTAAAAACAATTGATGCCTCATATATGCTGAATGAAGAACTTGGATACATAAAAATCAAAAAGTTCGGTGAGACAACATATCCGGAACTGCTCATGGCACTTGCAGAACTTGAACAGGAAAATTTCAAAGGGCTTGTTGTGGATCTGCGCGGAAACGGAGGCGGCTATCTGGTTAGTGCCATACAGATGATCAACGAATTCTTGCCTAAACAACGTCTTATCGTATACACAGAAGGAAGAAAAGCAAAACGAGAAGAATATAAAAGCGACGGAAGAGGTTCATATCAGACTCTCCCTATAATAGTACTTACAGACGAACTGTCTGCAAGTGCAGCAGAAATATTCTCAGGTGCCATACAAGACAATGACAGAGGAGTCATTATCGGACGACGTACATTTGGAAAAGGTCTTGTACAACAACCGATAGAGTTTCAGGACGGTTCCTTAATCCACCTGACAATAGCCCGTTACTATACTCCTTCTGGAAGATGTATACAGAAACCTTTTGTAAAAGGAGACAATAAGGAATACGAGATGGATATCATCACCCGCTATGAACATGGTGAGTTCTTCAATGAAGACAGTATATGCCAGTCGGGAGATATTTACAAGACAAGCATAGGACGTAGTGTATACGGCGGCGGCGGCATCATGCCCGACTATTTCGTGGCAGAAGATACCAGCATGATTACATCTTATTATACAGAAACGGCAAGCAAAGGTCTTATCTCGCAATTCTGCTTTGACTATACAGACCAGAATCGTAAAAAGCTACAGGAACTGCCTGATGCAGATAACATTGTAAAATATTTACGTTCACAACACGTATTGGAAAGCTTCATCAAGTTTGCAGACAGCAAGGGAGTCAAGCGACGCAACAATATGATAAAGAAGTCACAATCCCTATTCGAACAGGCTATTTATGGCTCTATCATATATAATATCCTTGAAATGAATGACTATATTGAATATATCAACCGGGATGATGCAACAATACACAAGGCAATAGAGATATACAAGAACGGAGAAACGGTTCCCCAGAAACCGATAATAAACAAAGAGTCTCTCAAAAAGCATAAAACGGTTGCCAGCAATACCACATTATGGATAAATACGGCATTAGAAAAGAAATACGGTTATGTAAGAAACGGTATACAGAAGCAGAGCTTAAGTTGTTAAGTAAGAATATAATCGACAAATTAGAGAAGCACCCGCTTTTCATCAAAGCAAATAAGGTGCTTCTCTATCATTCATTGCCTGACGAAGTATATACGCACGATCTTATAGAAAGATATAAATCGAAAAAACAGCTTCTTCTTCCTACCGTAATAGGAGATGACATTGAATTACATGAATATGATTCCGGTTCTACATTCAAGAAAGGTCTTTTTGACATTGCCGAGTCAGATGGCAAATTATCAGAAGACTACTCTATGATAGACATCGCAATAATTCCTGGAATTGCATTTGACATCAACGGGAATCGTATTGGACGAGGCAAAGGATATTATGACCGCCTATTGCCTAAATTAGTATGCACAAAAATTGGAATCTGCTTTCCTTTTCAGATAATCAATGATATCCCCTGCGAAACCCACGACATACCAGTCAATGAGGTTATATATTGATATCTATTTCCAAAAAGGCAGAAGATAAGTTCTAATTGTCGGAACTTATCTTCTGCCTTTTTACATTTTGAAAATGCTGACATCTGTCAGCTATGCTGCATTTCAGCCAACAATTCTTTCTGTCTTTCTGTCAGTTGTGTCGGCAAAGTTACATTATAAGTGATTATAAGATCACCAAAAGTACCATCCGGACGCTGATATCCCTTACCTTTCAAACGTACCTTTGTTCCCGGTTGCGTTCCCGGTTTGATTTTCAGTTTCAACTTTGAAGTCTGGGTTTGGAGAATGATCTCACCTCCAAGCAAAGCTGTGTACATATCAATACTTACACTTGACTGTGCATCCGTCTGCGGTTTCGTTCCGGAAGCCTGTCTTGCAGAATTATGTCTGCGTGAGGAAGCTCCCCCGAATAGCTGTTCAAAGAAGTCGGAGAACCCTCCGCTTCCCATATTAAAACTAAATCCACCACCTTGATTACCAGCACCAAAGTCTCCACTGCCAAAACCAAAAGGATTACCGCCGCCAAAACCACTGAACGGTCCGCCGCTGCCACCAGCCTGTTCGTATGCTTCAGCCTGTTTCCACTGTTCGCCATACTTGTCATACTTGGCTCTTTTATCCGGATCGTTAAGTACAGCATACGCTTCATTCAGCAACTGGAACTTAGCTTTCGCCTTCGGATCATCCGGATGCAAATCCGGATGAAACTGTTTCGACCTTTTCCTATATGCTGCTTTGATTTCACTTTGAGGGGTATCCTTAGGAACACCCATAATCTTGTAATAATCAATAAATGCCATAAAATTTTTCTTTTTATACTTATTACAACAAATAAGATGCCATAAAGTTGGATACTGACATTATGTATATAAGGTCTATACTCCTTCCCTACTCCGCAATGACAATCAAACAAGCAACAAGCCAAATTCAATAAGCCTTATGATAAAGAGCTTCTATCTCTTCAACAGAAGTAGGGCGCGGATTACCTCCCGTACATACATCATTGAAAGCATCCACTGCAAGAATATGCAGATCTTCTTCCTTCACATTTATTTCATGCAACTTCTGCGGGATATGGATACTTAACGACAATTTACGTACCGCCTCTATTGCGGCTTTCACCCCTTCAGCCTCAGTCATTCCAGTTGTGTCCACTCCCATAGCTTTCGCTATATTAATATATTTAGGAGCTGCAGGAGATTCGGCATTATATTCCATCACGTATGGAAGAAGCAACGCATTTGCCACTCCATGCGGTGTATCATAGTGTGCTCCAAGTGGATGAGCCATTGAATGTACTATACCAAGTCCGACATTGCTGAACCCCATACCTGCAATATATTGTGCTTCAGCCATACCTTCCCTTGCTACAGGATCTTTACCGTTGTCCACTGCAGCCTTAAGATGCTTTGCTATCAACTCTATTGCTTTAAGCTCAAGCATATCAGACATTGTCCACGCTCCCGGAGTAATGTAACTCTCTATGGCATGTGTGAGTGCGTCCATTCCCGTAGCAGCAGTAAGCCCCTTAGGCATCGAATACATCAGTTCCGGATCTATTATCGCCACAGAAGGTATGTCATTAGGATCTACACATACCATCTTCTTAGTAGCCTCTTCATCTATAATGACATAGTTTATAGTAACTTCTGCAGCAGTTCCCGCAGTAGTAGGCAATGCAAAAGTTGGAACAGCTTTATTGCGCGTATCTGCACAACCTTCAAGTGACTTCACATCCGAAAACTCAGGATTATTGCTGACAATGCCGATTCCCTTTGCCGTATCTATTGAAGAGCCTCCTCCGAGAGCTACAATAAAATCCGCACCAGAAGCCAGAAATGCTTTCACACCATTCAACACATTTGCAATGGTAGGATTAGGTTTTACATCTGTAAATATCTCAAAAGGTATGCCGTTCTTTTCAAAAACCTCTATAATAAGGTCTGCAACATTAAACTTTACCAGATCTTTGTCTGTGACAAAAAAAGCTTTCTTGAAATTCCGTCTTTTAACTTCTGTTGCAATTGCTTCACGAGCACCTGCTCCAAAATAGGATGTCTCGTTCAAAATCATTCTATGCATAATGTAATATGAATTAAGGTTAATACTTTTTTCTTCAAGTGTAAAGATAAAGCAAATCTTACAGTTCTATTCCATTATGGCATATAAAAACTCATTGTCATGTTCTGTTTTTAACATCTTTTAATCGCAAGATATACACAACCTGACATTATTCAAGCATCAACACTTAACACCACAGAAAAACCCTAAGAACAAGACAAATGCAGATAAGACCATGAACGTTGAAAAACAGAGTCGTAACTTGATATTACACATTCTGTATTCTGCAATTCACCGAGCGGGAGTACGAATAATCCAGATACTTGCTTCATAGAGCAACCACATGGGGAAGGATACAAGCATAAGAGTGAATACATCTGATGTGGGAGTTATTATTGCAGCAATGATAAGAATAATGACTATGGCATGTTTGCGATATCGGCTCAAGAAATCAGCACTGACAAACCCCATTTTTGCAAACAACCATGTCAGTACAGGCATCTCAAAAACGATTCCCATTGCAAGGCACATCATTATAAGTGTACTCATATAAGACTGTAGAGATATCATATTTGTCACCTCACTACTAATCTGATAAGTTCCCAAAAAGCGAAACGTCAATGGAAAAATCAAATAATAGCTGACAATGACACCTATGAGGAACATGATATACCCCCAGCCTACAATCTTTAACGCGTATGTTCGTTCATTGGAATAAAGAGCTGGAGATACAAAACGAAAAAGTTGATAGAGAATGTAGGGAGAAGCGCATAAGACACCAGCACACATGGCTGTCTTCATGTGGATGATAAATTGTTCTGCCAGTCCGGTATTGATGAGTTGAACATGAAAATCCGATATTTCATTGCCTGGCAGCAGCCAGCCACCGATGGCCAACCATTTATAAGTAACAAAATCAGATTCTTTCGGAGCGAGGACAATAGCAAACAATTCCTCTTTGAAGGCAAATGCAACAATACCACAGACAACTGTGACAACAATGATTTTTATTAATGTACTGCGAAGAACATCAAGATGTTCCCAAAAGCTCTGTTTGTCATTATGCTGAACCATCATCTATTTCTTTTTTTCAGAAGTTATTTCCTCTATATCTTTCTCCGTTTCGTTCATGCCATCCTTGAAAGAGCGTACACCTCTACCTAAGCCACGCATCAGTTCTGGAACTTTTTTACCTCCGAAGAAAAGTAGAACGATAAGAACTATAAGCAACATCTCTTGCATACCCAGTCCTCCTATAAAAAGAATATGTTCCATATTTATTTTCTTATTTTATTTTGATATCCAAACCTTTAATCCAATCAGTTACAACCGATTTATTTGCTCCATTAAGCAGCCTGCCATCTTGCCAATTGACTTTAGGATAAGTTCTCTTCAGTACATTTACACTGTGTTCAATGGAACTGCCGCCAGATGTAGCAAATGGAATCACCACTTCACCTTTGAGACCGTAGCTCTCGACAAAAGTATTTACAATCCTCGGAGCAAGATTCCACCAAATGGGATAACCCACAAACACGACATCATATTGTGCTGGGTCAGAAATATTTTCTTTTAGTTCAGGACGAGAATTTTCATCATTCATTTCCACACTGGAACGACTTCGTTTGTCATTCCAATCAAGATCAGCTGGAGTGTAAGGCTGGAGCGGAGCAATCTCAAAAAGCGTTCCAGAAGTTATCTCTGCAATCAGTTTAGCTTCTATTTCAGTAGTGCCTGTAGCAGAGAAATAAGCCACTAACACATTATTCTTTTTCACCACTTCCAAGTTCCTATTTTTAGTTGATGTATTTTGAGCACAAGCAGCCATAGCATACAAGAAGATGGCTGCAAGAATAATCATCAGATATTTCATTACATTTTGTTTCTATTTTGTTAGATGCAGCAAAGTTAATGATAAAAATTAATTGAAAATTTGTTTTGCTGCTCAAATAATTCCATTGTGAGACTTACAGCAGCTTTTATGCTGATTTATTTCACATTACTATAATAAATATCTTAATTATCGGATATCTATATTACGGACAACAGCACGATTACCTTTGTTTACTCGCACGATATAAATGCCTGATGCCAAAGCAGAAATGAAAATCTGATCATAAGATGTTTCGATCACCTTATTACCTGAAACAGTATAAATTGAAAGCATATCGAAGCTGCCATTTACCGTAAGAACACCGTCTGATACCACAATATTTAAATCGTCATTATCAAGCGTTGAACCAATCGCCAAATTGAGATTATCATAATGAATATCGCTGAGCCATGTAGAAATAAGCGAGGAAGCATCAGACGTCTGTAAAGAACGAATCCACAAATTAGGCTCCATAAAAATCCCTTGAGGAATCAGCCTTCTTGCATCTGCCACCACACCACTTATGCCACTGCTGGCACTTGACACGATAACACCGATACGCTTGCCAGCCATCTGTGGACCATAATGAAAAAGAAAAGTCTGAAACGGTGCAGCCATCTGGCTCCACCAAAGCGGACAAGCTATGATTACCATATCATAATCATCCATGTTGACATCCACAGGATCAATTGCAGGATACGAAGAAGCATCGTTTGGATTAGACCTGATCCTATTTAACAGCTGTGTACCGAGAGCATAGTTATTGGCTGCATAATCAAGGTCTTTTTCTGCGGATTCTATCTCCAATATGTCAGCATCGATCTGCAAATTAAGTGCTTCAACTATCCGCTCTACATTATTTGTATAGCTATAATAAACTATAAGCGTCTTGGCTTTCATTGCAACAGCATTGAGCGTCACCATCATTATTATCGCAAAAATTCTCATTGTCATAATTTAATTAATGTCCTACTTGTTTCTGTTGTTCTGCATTATAACGGTTACCGACCACTGGAATTGCAGCCACACGAGTTTCCAACTCTTCCCACTCACTGTCAGCAAGAACAAAATCGAAAGTGCGTAAATTCTCTTCAAGATGAGCTATTTTTGTTGTACCAGGTATGGGAACAATCCATGGTGCCTTGTGAAGAAGCCATCCAAGAGCTACTTGCGCTGATGTCATACCACGAGTACGTCCGAAATCTTGCAACACATTGACTATACGATAGTTCTGACGCATAGCATCAGGTTGAAAACGTGGCAATGTATGGCGATTGTCATTATTGGTATCAAACACAGTATATTCATTGATACAACCACCGAGAAAGCCCCGGTTCAACGGACTATAAGGTACAAAACCTATACCAAGTTCTTTACAAGTGTCAAGCACTCCATTTTCTTCAACGAGACGGTGCATCAAGTGGTATTCACTTTGAATAGCTGTAACCGGAGTAACAGCATGAGCCTTGCGGATTGTTTCGGAGCTTACCTCACACAATCCCCAACGTTGCACCTTTCCTTCTTTAATAAGTTCGCCTATGCAACCTGCTACATCCTCAATAGGAGTGTTAATATCAAAACGATGCTGATAGAACATTGGAATAGAATCTATCCCCAACCGACGCAATGACTCTTCACAATACCGCCTGACTGTTTCTGGACGACTGTCTTGCCTTCCAGTGGCTTTGCCTTCAATCACTTCATGGCCAAACTTTGTGGTAATGTTCACCTTGTTTTTATAAGGGGCAAGTACCTCCCCTGCAAAAGCTTCGTTATGAAGCGGACCATAAATGATAGCAGTATCGAACAATGTCACACCTCGGTCAACAGCTTCAGCAATTACACGTTTGCGAATCTCTTTACTCGGATACTGACTGCGATTATAGGTCATCCCCATGAGTCCAAAACCTTGTGCTGAGACCTCAAAAGCAGCATTGCCAGTCCCAAGTATGCGATATTGCATATCCGGATTTTTCACGACTGAGCTTCCTGTAATTATCCGTTCAACAGCCTGCACCTTACCAAAAGCAGGTTCAAAGGCAATTGCAGCACCCACAGCCGCGGCAGCTTTCAAAAAACCGCGTCGACTTATTGTATTATCACTGTTCATACGACTTTATTTGTATTTGTATCTGTTTCTATTTTCCTGATTACTCTTGCCGGATTACCGGCTACAATTGTCATCGACGGAACATCATGAGTCACCACACTCTGTGCACCGACAATACTGCCATACCCAATTTTCACACCGGGAAGAATAGTTGAGTTGATACCTATCCATACCTTATCCTCAATTACAATAGGTCTGCCATAAGTTGCACTACGATTGTCAGGATTCACATCGTGATTAATCGTAATAAGATTACATTTCGGACCTATGAACACACCATTTCCTATGATGATACCTCCACGTCCGAAGAATGTACAACACTGCTGTATAAAGCACCCTTTACCAATAGTTACAGGCTTTCCATAATCCACATAGAACGGAGGTATCACCGTGGTGCTTTCATCCAGCGGCTTTCCAAGAATCTTACACATATATGTGTGTACTTCTTCCTGTGTCTTATAGCCTGCATTCAATTCAGCAGCTATCTTCATTGTATCAAATATGTCAGCTATCAAAGCTTCATAACCAGACTCATCAGGTGATACAAGTTCACCACTCAGATCTTTTTCAAAAATATCCTTCATGTCAAACGAGCTTAATATTTTATTGATGCAAAGTTACAGCCATATTCTTATATTCATTTTGCTTAGAAGCTCAAATAAGTTTGTCCAAAGGCTCACTTTCATTTTTTATAGAAAGTCATACCCCAAAATAAAATTCATCCCAAAAGTTCGGTACTAAACTTTTGGGATGAATCCAAACATGATATCAGACTTCGAGAAAGATATTTTCAATCTATATGCTTTATGACGCGAGCCGGATTACCGGCTACAATTGTCATCGGCGGAACATCATGAGTCACTACGCTGGCAGCTCCGACAACAGCATTCTCACCGACTGTCACTCCCGGCAGAATCGTAGCTCCGGCTCCAATCCAGGCCCGTCGACAGATCCGGACCGGTTTGCAGGTAATAATATTACGGTTATCAAGATCATGGTTGTTAGATATAAGCTGCACATTAGCCGCTATCAGAACCTCATCCTCAATTGTGATTCCTCCTGCCGACATCATCAGACAACCAGGCATTACAACTACATTCCTGCCTATCTCAACCATGTGTGGACGTATGGCTGTCAATGGAGCATTTATTCTACTCCCCTCTCCCATCGTAGGAAATATCTCATGTACAAGAGCATCATATTCCTCCGTCATCGGCATTGTATGGTTCAACTTGAAAACCAAACATGCATGCTTTTTTGCCAATTCCAGCTCCTCTGGACTCTGGTTGGCACAATCTATACGAACTCCTTCCATATATCATACTTTTATATCTTCCATTTATACTGAAATTGCTGTCGGAGACATACCATATTTCAATTTGAAAACCTTGGAAAAATGAGACAAATTTTTGAATCCCACCTTATAGCATATATCCGTAACACTGGTTTGTCCTTGCTTTATCAAATCGTATGCAGCCTCAAGTCTTCGGTTGATAATCCATTTCAGCGGTGACAGTTCACTAACTTTCTTGAAATCACGCTTGAATGAAGCAAGACTACGACCGGTATAGCTTGCCATTTCTTCCATTGACAACTCATGCATATAGTTTTCATTCATGAAATCCATCAGGTCAATCTTCCATGGATCGGCAAAGTCGAATAATGAGGCATAAAGGTTCTTGTCTGTGTGGAGTAACACATATAAACCTTCAGTCATTTTCAATTGCAGCAATGCATCGGCAGGTTTTGTACCGGACTCAAAATATGGAATGACAGATTCAAAAAGACTCTTGATATCAGGACGATGCGCCGGCAACACCGTAAGGCTTTCCTTATTTCGCCTTGCCTGTTCCGGCAGAGAATTTTTATCCAGAGTAGAGAAAAATTCACGCAGAAACTTACGATTGAATTTCAATACGATAGAATGATAGGGAGCACCATCTTTCACGCGCTTCTGCAACAGCATCCTATTGTCACGTCGCATAAAGGCACAATCGCCCGGATAAAGAATCGTCTTCTTGCCATTATCAATAATTTCCAGCTCACCGGAGCAGAGATATATTAATGTGTGCTCTGAATTAGGATGAGCACACTCCCTGTCATCAGTGAAATAGCTGGCAATAAATACATTAGAATAATCCAGTACTTTCAGTTCTTCCATAACTTAATATCATTTTCACAGTTGCAAAATTAATAAAAAACGAAGTTATTTTGCTGACAAGCTCTAAAAACATTGCTATTCGGTTCATAAGTAAATTTTATATACAATTCGATTATCAGCAGATTGATTTCCATACAATATCTTACAGGATATTATGATTGCCCTAAACAACCCATCCACTAAAGAAAGAGAGAACAGTTGAATCCATAAATACATTCATAAAAAAAATCCATCATCATACAACAATGTCTATTCTAAAATCCAATATGAAAAAGGAGTTTGTCTGCATTCTAATCCCAAAGCACTAAATTAACATTTGCAACATTTATTCACGTTTTACAAATTCAGCAAACACGAACAAATCAGGTATAACATACTAAGAATCAATAAGATATATAAAACACACAGAACATACTAACTACACACCCAAAAGTTGCATCTCCGAATAAATTAGCAAACAGTTGATTTACAAATATTTATCCATAAACTCAATCCATACAGACAGTCATACATCTCATTCAATAATCTTTGTCTTGTTTTTCAGCACAAACAGCAATTTACATATTTATTAACAATTGACCGGATAACCTTGTTTCTGTACCTCAAAAACACTGTTTTTTGAACTTCAGCGCACTGAAAAAAATTTTTCAGTGCGCTGAATATTTTTTTTCAGTGCACTGTTTATTTCCAAACACCACCTTATTTCATTCAAATACGCACCAAATAATACATAAAATATGTAAATATACACACCTATATAAAAACATTTTTTCACAAAACAAAGTAAGTGTACAGGAATACGATAAAATTGTCCAATGTCCAAACAACTTACAAAAACAGCCTTTTTTTTGAATCTGAATTTTAACATTTCAAAGAGGCTCTGACAACATATCCTTAATACACCAAAGAGGTTGATTAACATATCATGCCATATCTTTTTAGTACAAGATTTTTTACCATATTTCATAAAAAAACATATTTATGACAATCGTATCATCACTATTTATCTTGTTATCTTGAATGGATATATTAATGATATGTAAATCGAGGATGTGCCGTAATTTGACTACGTCACACCCTCTTTGTTATCATGTTTTACAGCATGTTAAGAAAAGAGAGAGCATCAGAATTTCGTAACACCCTCACACCCCTATGTAAGCAGCCTCCCTTTTCTGTTCCTGTTAAGATTAGGAAGAAATATAGCTACCAGACCGAGCAAAGGCATATAGGCACAGGCATTATATACAGCATCAATGCTATAAGCATCAGCAAAATGGCCAAGAATTGCTGCGGCTACACCAGCCACACCAAAAGCAAATCCGAAGAAGAAGCCGGAAACAAGTCCAAGCCTGTTGGGAAGCAATTCTTGAGTATAGAGCAAAATAGCTGGAAAAGCTGAAGCTAACATGAAACCAACAAGAAAACTCATCACGACAGTCAGGACAAGCCCGCAATGGGGCATAATAAGACTGAACGGAGCTGCACCAAGAATCGAAGCCCAAATAACAGGCTTTCTTCCGTAACGATCACCGATAGGACCACCGACAAGAGTGCCTATGGCTGTTGCTACAAGGAATACAAAAAGAAGAATCTGCGAGGTCTTGATTGTCACACCGAAGCGATCTATAAGATAGAATGTGTAATAGTTTGTGAGAGATGCCATATAGATATATTTTGAAAAAATCAATACCATAATCATGCAGATTGTAAAAATTGTACATCCAAGTGAAAGTGGTCTTTCGATATGGGGAGCCACTTGCACTTTGCTGAGGCGAATGGAAACAAGATATTGTGAATACCATCTGCATATTGTTCGCATAGCCATAAAAGCAAGCGCAGCCACAATAAGAAACCATATAATATATTGACGCCCGTATGGGGCAACAATGAAAGCGACAAGCAACGGACCGATAGAACTGCCAAAATTGCCGCCCACTTGAAATATAGACTGGGCAAATCCCCGACGACCATGACTTGCCAGAGAAGTGATTCGGGATGCTTCAGGATGAAGGGTTGAGGAACCTATACCGACAAGAAAAACACCTACCAATACCGTAAATATCGACATGGAGTAGGCAAATAGTATGATTCCGAAAGAGGTGAAAACCATTCCCAGCGGCAAACTGCCAACATAAGGACGTTTGTCGAAAATAAGCCCTACAAGAGGTTGGAATACAGAAGCTGCAATCTGATAAACGAGGGTAATGATTCCAATCTGACCAAAAGTAAGATTAAGATCATCCTTCAACATCGGATATACAGCCGAAACAACCGACTGAAGCAGATCATTAAAACAATGTACAGTGCAAAGAGCCATCAATACAGGAAAAGTCGCCTCTTTAGAAATAAACTTGAATTTTGATAGCAGCGTTACCATAATTAAGATAATATACGTCAATTAAAATATTTTTTGCAAAGTTATATATAAAAACTGTATTGAAAAAACACTTTAATTTATATAAAAGCCGGAACATAATTTAGCCTATAATATTTTGAGGGTCTGATTCTGGTATTGTTTCAAAGAAAATGCTACACAACAACAAAGACATATTATTTTAACATCCTTTAAGTCACAAATCTGCCAAATTATCGTTTCATAAAAAACATCACACAAAAAAAACAAAATATGATTCTATGAATAAGCTATCATGTGTATTACTCACAACTGTAACCATCACAAACATAACAGTAACGGCACAAAATACATTCACCACAGATGATTTAATTTCTGATTTCAAGAATTTGATACATCAGCTGGAAATAACACACCCGGATCCTTACACCAATTATGGAGGAAAAGCATGGTTTCACAGAAAGGCTTCAGAAATAATCTGGAAAATGGAGGAAGATTCAGCTACGACAAGCGATGAGCTATGCAAATATGCAAACTCTTTTCTTTCTACACTTCAAGACGGTCATACCTTTATCTATACCAGCCACAAATGGAATAGGCAAAACGAAAGATCTGTACCAATCTATTTCCGAGTCATCAATGACGGGCTGACGGTACGCGGAATCACAGCTGAATACAAATCACTGATAGGATGCCGTCTTATCGGAATTGAATCTGAACCCATCCATACAGTCTATGATGCCACCGCCCAACTTCTAACGGCAGAGAATATTATAGGCAGATACTCCAACACTGCCTATTGCGCCAATAAAGAAAGTTTCCTCAAGCAGATTATCCCCAACGCTCCTGCTGACTCCGTAAAATATCATCTGTTGTCACCGGAGGGCAATGAAATCACTGTTACCCTACCGTTCCTTCCTGCTGACATCTCAAACAAAAGAGACATGGCATGGCAACCTTTTTCACAAGCATTCCCAACAGACAATCTTGAGTACTCATTTTTAGATAGAAATAAACAAACCATGTATTTCCGTTGTACAAGTGTGATGGCAAGGGAGAGCATAGAGGCGATGCAAAATACAGGAACAGATTTTTATAACGATGTACGAAACTATTATAAGAACATCCACAAAGAGATACCTTCTGATACGGCAGAAGTCATTGCCGGTATACCGTCATTTTCTGACACTTTTGGAGAAATGCTCAAACAAATGAAGAAACAAAAATCAAAAAATCTGGTCATTGATTTACGTGACAACAGTGGCGGATGGACTCCCATTGTGCTTCCTACTCTCTATCAGCTGTTCGGAGATGAATATCTGAAAAAAAACATGGACACAAAGTTCTACAGATTACTCTCGCCTCTCTATATGAGAAAGATAAATACGACACTGGACAAGTTCAATGAAAAATGGAATACTGATTACCAATTCGGAGACTATACATACAATGAAGAGGAAGACAAACCGGAAACCATCACTACAGAAATAAGGGGCAGCTTTATAGAAAACAGCATGAGCTGCATAAAAGAAAAACTCTTCAAGCAGAAAGGAACTCCTGTATACACTCCTGAAAATATATATGTCCTTACCAACGGCTATACATTCAGTGCAGCTTTTCATTATGCGTTCTATCTTTGGAAAATGGGTGCAAAGATTGTAGGTGTAGCATGTGGTCAGGCTCCCAACACCTATATGGAGCAAACTGCTTTTGAACTGCCGATTACTCACTTAAGGGGGTCCATTTCAAATTCCCTGCAAATATTCTTGCCTGATAATGACGACCGTGCCAAAGTGTTTCTGCCTGACATAATGATTAGTTATGATGATTTCAAGAAATACAATTTTGATGGACAAACAGACATATTATATCTCATGGATATGCTGAACACAAAATAATCGGACTCCAAATCGGGAGGTTGTAGAACAAGACTGTCTGCCTCTATATACAGCCAGCATTCCTACAACCTCCAACTTTTATGCATCTATTCAGCGGCAATTTTCATCCTTGTCCATAAAAAATGCGGAATAAGCCGCCACAGAAACACAAGTATACCATACCGCCAATCTATCACAGCTAACTTTTTCTTTCTTTCAATAGCTTTCACTATCTTCGTTGCCGCATATTCCACAGATAGTTGTAACGGATAATGTCCTCCCTTGATTAAATCAGTAGTCACAAATCCCGGACGGATATCAGTGAAATCGATGAGAAAGCCTTTTATAGAAGCCAGTTGTGACAAAGATTCCATATAATGACTTTGAAAACGCTTAGTGGCAGAATAAGCCGGTGCAGCTCCCAATCCTTTCGTACCGGCAATACTGCTGATGCATACTATATGTCCTCGCTTGTGCGGCAATCCGGCAAAATAAGTAAAGACAGCTGTTAACAATCTGGTAAATCCAACTGCATTGGTCATAACTGTGGAAATCTCCTTATCAGAATCAAGAGCTGTATTCTGAAATCCAATTCCGCTACTATGAACATACAAGTCTATACCATTCATTTCATCAATTAATTCTAACAATAATTGAGATGCATTCTCATCTGTCACGTCAATACATTTCACAGCAACAACATTAGGAACAGATTGACATATCTCATTTAGCCTTTCCGTTCTCCTTCCGGCAATACCGACTATCCATCCCCTGGTGGCAAACAAACGGGCAACTTCCAGACCGATACCGGAAGTTGCTCCCATTATGATTACTTTCTTTGCATTTTTCTGACTTTGATTCATTCCCTTACAAAATGCGGAAAATCCGGTTCACCCAGATACGGAGAATATTCAAATCCTTCGTATGAGAACATTTTCAGCTGTTCCGGTTTATCCAAACGATTATTTACAATGAATTTTGTCATTGCACCACGACATGACTTTGCCCACACAGCCTGCATTCTCAGTCCGGCACCCTGTCGTACATAGAAAAGAGGTTTCACCACATGTACTTCATCTGTCACACGCTTCCAGTCAAAAACATGCTGAAACTCTTCTGTGGCAAGATGAACAAGAATCCCATCATCAGCCTTGACCGAATCTATTAACAAATCCGTAAGCTTCGGTTTCCAAAAATCAAACATGTTTTTTCCGTTACCGGAAGGCAGAACAGCCTTTCCTTCAAGCCTGTACGGACTGATACCATCTAAAGGCCGAAGCAAACCGTAAAGGAAAGAGACTATCCAAAGATGCTCATTGGCATACAACAAATCGTCATCGGTCAATGTCTCTGCCTTCAAATGTTTATATGCCTGGCCATGATAAGCCATCAAAGCAGGCTGTTGCAGATTGTCCTCATCAAAGAAATGCAGGTAACGCAGGCGGTTCTGTACTGCAATCTGATGGCTACATGCTAAGATTTCAGCAATTTTCTCCTCATCATAATGCATTATATCACGTACAAAGGCCTCTGCTTCAGCAACAAAGCGAGGGGCGGCAAGCGGCAACCTGCACCGCTTCGACTTTTCATTCATTATCTTGGCACATGCCAACAATATCTGCATAACAACTCAAAGTGCAAGTATCTGCTCAGCATGAATCTTTGTCTTTATCTCTTTCGGTCCCATGATACGTTCAACCACTCCATTCTCGTCCACAAGATAGGTTGTACGTATTGTACCGATAGTTCTCCTGCCACATGCCACTTTCTCTCCCCAACAGCCCAGCTGCTGCAGCAAAGTGGTTTCCGTATCAGCTATAAGAGAAAAATCCAGTCCATATTTCTCTGCAAACTTCATTTGTGCGTCCTGCTTATCCTTGCTTACACCAATGATGGCATATCCTTTAGCCTCCAACTCCGCTTTATGCTGCTGCAAAGAACAAGCCTCAGCCGTACATCCCGGAGTATTCGCTTTCGGATAACTGTAAAGAATAATCTTTCTGCCTGCATAGTCACTCGCTTTAATTTCCTTTCCGTATTGGTCTACACCCAAAATTGCAGGAATTTTATCTCCTATATTCATAATCTGTTTGTTTTATAATATAAAATTATACAAAATCTGTTGACATTCAGGTTGCTGGTCTATTATAACATCATAACCCGTTCATACGAACCAATCGAAACCACAGATAAGAATCATATTCTTGTCTTTTCAACATCCGGTTCGGATGGCAAAGATAATATTTCTGCCATAAAATATTTGCCTATCCTAATCTGTTTTTATACTATTGTCAAAGAAAGCTTTCTCGCTGCCGATATTAATGCTATCTTCCATACAGCAATGAATATACAGAAAACAATATGCAAGAGAGGATATTCCACTTTGACGGACCTGTCCGACAATATTCCTGAAAACAACTCCTGAAAACAACACCGCCTGTGTGAGAAAAAACTTCTCGCACAGGCGGTGTTGTCTAACTAACATTTTATATTATCATTTTCCGAGAACAGTCTTCAGACGGTTGCAAGCTTTGACAATCATGTCCATAGTTCCGCTTCCGTCTCCGACATACCGGACAACCATCTCCGAATATTCTACTGCCTCCTTCAAAGCCTTTTTATCCTCTACAACTGCTCCCCTCGCTTCCTTCAACAGCTTCAGCAAGTCATTCATGTCTTCAAGCTCTGGAAGATTACCTGGACGCATGGTGTTTATCGCAGCGTTGAGAGTAGAAGTGGCATTGTTCACTTCCTCCTGATTATAGTTCTTGCCCCTATTTTCATTGACAGCTTTCACACTCTCAAACTGTTCCATAAGGCGGGCATATCCATAAGGAGCCCATGGAGAATATTCAGGTACTTTCACTTCAAGTGCAATCCAGGCTTCCTGAGCGGCTTTTCTCTCTTCCACCACTTTCAGAAGTTCTGCCAATTTTGATTTGTCCACTTTGTCTGCCGGCAAAAGTGAAACTACAGCATGTCGAAGTGCAAGCCGCTGACGATCCGACTGTATCTGTGAAGTTCCCGTCTCACATACAGCTCTTGCTTCATCCAGAACTTTCTGTAAAGCGGCATAACTGTCCCAAGTAAACATTTCAGCTTTATTAAGTTCAGCTTCTTCTATTGCCTTTTTAAGCGCCGACTTATCTATCCCTGTAGCAACAAGTCCTTCCGCAGCCTGATCAATGGCTGACATCAGTTCTCTCGCCTCATCTTCTTTCACATCTGTTTGCGAACAAAGTTGTTCAGCTTTTGAAACAGCATTCTTCAACGCAGCATACGAATCAGAAGTATAGTTGCCAGCCAAAAAGACATTGGCATCTTCTATCTTTTCAAGCAACATACCTTTGAACATCTCACTTGGATCATCAATGAGATTAATCCTGAGATAATGAGTGGAATTATCTCCCAAATAATAATCCGGTACAAAGGTCTTGTCTCCCAAACTCAAAGTATAAATATTTCCGTTTGTCCCGTCCTCATGTGTAGGAGCATTGAGTTTGACACATTCCAGTGCTGCATCAATATTCACAGTAGCCTGTTCCCAGCTTTCAATATGGTCTGTCGCCATAGCAAGCGGACCATACATAATGGTACCGACCCACATAGGTTCAAAGGCGGTATTCGTCTGATTCAATCCGGTTGCAGCTGTTTCCATCTTGTCCGGTCCATAATTGATATGTTTGGTAAACGGCATAATGACTTCCACTATATCACCTTTTTTCCATTTGCGCGAAGGAATCTCTATATATGATGATGGCTTATACTCCGTTGCAATGGAAACACCGTTGAGTTTCACATCAAATCCTTTTGTAGCCCAGTAAGGCACACGAAGCTTCATAGCAAACGTACCCTTGCCTTCTATGATTTTTATTGAAGATTTTTCAGCGGGCCACAGACAGTCCTGCTGAATCTTCACTTTCTTCGCATCCCACGTGAGAGTTGTCGGCATATAGAGTCCGACCCAAATAGTATTGTCTGACACAAAATATGCAGCTTCCTGATACTTCACATGACTCTCAGATCCGGTTCCGCCACAGCAAGTGGCTTGCGGTGTCTCATTGCCCCACGGCTTAGAGGCATTCAAACCGACAGCATACTGATAAGTGGTCATATAATGGGTCGGATGTACAGACCCCACAATTTGATTATACAGCACACGTTCATAATAGTCCATATATTGTGCATTATCCGGATCAAAACAGTTGAGATCTTTTGTAAGCTTAGCCAAATTATACGCACAACAAGTTTCATTGATAGTTGGGTTAGGACTAAGATTGCGATTTCGGTCTGAAGTCACATTGGTGTTCATGCTCAGAATCTGCGTATATGGCTGACGGAACATTTCACCGTTTCCCACTCCTCCTGTAGCATAACTATAACGTCCTTGTATCATGTTCCAGAAGTTGAGAGCCAAATTATAGTAATAAGGATTCTTGTTCCCTCTATAACTCCTGAGCGCACTGGTGATTTTAGGAATATGCTGGTTCGCGTGACGTGTACGCACATCATCTATATTTCTTGAAAGAGGCTCATAGAATGCAGGACTGTCAAAACAGCTTGCAGCCTCAAGCAAACGCGCCTTTTCCGTAGGATCACTTACCATCTCGGATAGCCGGGAAAGAGATTCTCCCGTTCCTCCGTCTTCACCTGCAATATACATGTTCCACATTTCATACCTGTTACCCGGCCTTGACCTTCTTTCTTCTTGAGTACCTCCGGTCTCCACAAAAGTACGATAATGCATTCTGTTCCATATCCACAACCCCATATCTTTGGCAACGAGCAGTGCCTTTGCCGCCACCTTCTTGTCATCGATATAAGTAGCAATGTCAATGAGACCCGCCAATTGTTTATGTATAGAATAGTATGGTGCCCATACCCAATTCTCATTGTTATACCCTCTATACATCTCTATCAGTGCAGCATGATGGGCTGGTATGGCATTAAGATAGCCATAGCCATATTTAGCATATTCTTTCTTGTGTTCATCAAATGCTTCCCATGTTCCTTTCATGTCACGCAACTCATCCTCAGGGGCAAAGTCACGAGCTTCCCAATATCTGCCCAGCTGTTCATTCCATACAAATGTTCTTTCCTGACACTCACGCAACTCATTCACCATGCGTGTGATATTCTTACGTAACGCGTCTTTCTGCTCTTTCTTTGTAGCACTGGCAAATGCAAAAGCAAGTGCAGACATATAGTGTCCGGAACCATGTCCCTTCAATTTCGTTGTTGGCGAATCCCATCCGTCAGCTTCCTTATATCCTTCAGTACTCAGTCCGTAAGTGTCACGGTAATTATAGAGTTGCTGTGACACATCCCAACTCAAAATAGCATCAATGTCCAGTTCACGATTGGATGTAAGACGATTATCTCCGTTAATGGTGACTTTGTCTAAAGGAAGAGTCTCTGCCACAGGTTTGTTTGAAGGTACATTGTATGTCCCGGCAATAACTTTGATATTTGCTGACACAGGATAACCGTCTGCAGTTGTATTGTCGCCCACAATAAAACCGTCAATACAGTAGGACTTACCTGCAGGATTAAGATATTCGTCCGCTTGTTCCTTCTCAGTAGCCAGAGCTGAATTAGACCATCTGACCTGCCTGTATTCAGATGTACCGTCTGAATAAGTCACCCAAACTTGAAAAGGCAATCTTGGCACCGTACCAGCCGGAGATTCAACTGTAATTGTTTCTACCGACACAATACTTCTTTTTGTGTCACCAACAGATGCAGAAACCACCGCTTCCGTTTGAAAGAGTTCAAGGCCTTTCAATGCCAGCAAAGGTTGCGCCTGTGACGGTACAGCTAACAAAAGACATGCAGCCCCGCAAACTTTTAAAGAAACATTTTTCATCATTCGTATAAGTGTTAAAAGTTATCATTAACAGATAAAAGGTTAATACCAAAAACTTTAATGAAAAGCAAAACCGTCAAATCATTAAATCTCTGTTTTACATGCGCAAAAGTAAATATAATAAATGAGTTTCCAAAATTTTCATAAAAACAAAAGCCATTTCTTCACTCACATAGAGTTCGGAAATGACTCCTAAAGCTTATGATATACTTCAAATTACAAGTCTGATTTCTCCTATTCAAATCGCCGGAGTTGAGTATGCTTCATGTTAGGTTTGTCTGCAATATCCCACGGCAGATTCAAGTAATATCTCAAAACAAGCCCGTCATCCCGCATCAACATATAACACCCCATATAAGTATTTTTCCGATTATCCACAAGAATTCCCTCGTCCATATATCCATAGACCTTATGAGGATTCTTCACATCTTGCCTCACAATCAACTTATCACGCATAACCGTAAGTTGTCTTCCAATATAAATATCTTCTTTTGCACACTCAAAATTCAAACCGGGCATCTGCTGCCTCATCATATATTTGTTACCGACTTTTGTCATCTCAAACCGTCCGACACGCACCACCTCTGGAAGTACAGAATAATATCTTCCTCCTCGTGCATCCCAATACACAATCCGTCCATCCTGATCATGCCCTTTGAAGAAATCCCCATACTGTTCTATATCTCCATAAAGATTTGCCTGCAGATCCATTCCGGTACAATCTATCACAGTCTTTTTGCCATGATAAACATAATAAGGATAAGTAGCCATAGAAAAATAAGGAGCCTCTATACGTTCTATATTTTCAAATACAGCCCGACAGGTAATATGCCCATCCACCATCACACCGTATTTTCGGTCCTGAACAAAAATCTCAAGCCCTTCATGCTTTTCTCCACGTTGTTTGATACGTACCATTTCAAGATTAACGAGAGTTTTATCGGAGTTACAGTCCCGAAGCACCACACCACGGGCTGCTCCCTGAACACCTTTCCCTGCTAATGTTCCGCGAAACATAGGCTCCCAGTCCCGATTGTCTGTCGGCAATCCGAAAATTTGATAAAGTCCCACCTGGTCAAGTATAAGCACATGACTTTTGCCTTTGCTGACCCTCATTCCACGTCCAACCTGCTGCAGATATTTTGACAAGGAAAGCGTAGGACGCGCCAGCTGGATAAACTCCACCTCTGGACAGTCAAAACCTTCACTGAAACAATCAACAGAGACAAGCACTGATATTTTTCCGCTCCGATAATCATCCACAAGCCCTACACGCTTCTTCACCGGAGTATTACCGTCAATCACACAACAACTGACTCCGTACTCAGAATAATACTCAGCAATATGTGCGGCATGTGCACGGTCAATAGCATATACAATACCTTTCTTGCCATCAGCGAAATGTCTGTACGAGTCATACAGATGCTTAATTGAATCGGGACGATCCATCACCGTCGCCATCTCTTTCGCCTGATAATCTCCATCAGCTCCACGTTTTTCCAACGAAGCGATCAGTCTCATTATCTGGCTTTCAGGATTCACAGACACATACTCGAAATCAGAAAGCCACCCTTTGTTGATAAAATCAGGAATACTCCACGACTGAAGCAGCACACTGAATAAATCAGTAAACGGCTTCCCGTTCATCCTGCAAGGTGTAGCAGTCAGTCCAAGAAACCGTGCATCCGACCATTTATCCCATAACTTTCCATAGGTTTTAGCAAGGGCATGATGTGCTTCATCTATAACGACAAGTCCGGGACGGAAATTCATGGTGTCCAGACGCTTTGCCAATGTCTGTATGCTTGCCACCATCACATGTCTGCACTCATCCGTAACAGTAGTATTACGTACAATCAGCCCATGCTCAATGCCAAAACGGTGTAAGGTGGCAGAAATCTGTTCTATCAGTTCCATCCGGTGTGCCACAATCAGCACATCCCCCTGCTCCATACATTCACCTATGACAGCAGCCATCAGATGGGTCTTCCCCGTACCGGTAGGCATCTGAATCATCACATTCCGGTGTTCATGCCATACCTCATCCAAACGCCCCTTTATTTCAGACTGGTAATCACGCAATTCAGCCCGAGATATCATTATAATCGACAAATGACAAAAGCTAAAAATCTTATGTACAAAATGAACTTATACTATTATTTTCACCCGATAAACTCACTTAATGAGTCTATTAAAGATTGTGAAGCATTAGAACTCAGTTGATGTAAAGGCTGTAAATCCAGATGCGACATAAACAAACGAAGTTGTTTTTCATCAAATGCAACATAAACATATTTCATTTTATCCATTTGACGTGCTGTTGCCATTTGGTGTTCATTACGATGCTCTCCCAAAGCAGCAATACGTGGAAACACAATGATGGGCTTTCCTTTTTGCATAGCAGATATAATAGTACCCATCCCAGCATGTGCCACAATCATTCTTGCCTTATCAAATAACTGATTAAATTCATCTGGAGCTAAAAATTCAACTCGCTTAATATTCTTGGGTTCATATTTATCTTTAAAAGCCTGAACCACAATTTCTTCATCTAGTTCGGCAGCAATCTCATCTATAATCTTCACAAAACGATCAAATGGGGCCTGCGTACCGATAGTCGCAAATATCATTTATATTAATTTTTTGTTTATCCGAATATGTTACCTGCTGAGACTATATTTCCCACAGCTAAATCCGGCCATTGAGTATATACACGTGAAACAAATTTATGTGCAATCCTGCCACTAGCTGACAAATGCTCAACATTAGCAACAGAATCAATCCATATAGTTTTTATACCACACAACTTTGCTGCCATCAAACATGTAAGTCCAGGAGCAGCACCAGTTGTAAAAACTGCAACTGGTTTTACTTTTCTTAAAATCCTCATTAAATGAAAAAAAGAAGGAATCAATTTCCATGCATCCCAACGACTAAAATCATCCATCAAATAAAAGTCATGCCCTTGAACCATTGTTGCGCACTTCTGATGTGTTGAACAATACACTATATCATAATGCTCTTCCAATCCATTCGCTATTCGCAATAATTGCACCCAATGACCTCCAATGGAAGCCACTGCAAATATTTTCTTCTTATCCATCAATATTTCTAATTCTTATAAAACGAGCTGGATTACCAGCCCATACTTCATTATCAGGAATATCTTTAGTAACAACACTTCCTGCACCAATCACGGCATTTTTACCGATTATTACAGGTTTCGTTATAATAGTGTTTGCTCCTAAAAAAGCATTTTCCTTTATGTGAACATGTCCATTTGTATATTTACCAGATTTTGCATCTATAAAATGTGTAAGAATAATACTTTTCATTGTTATTCTCACTCCACTTTCTATGGTTATCATCTCTGGATGTGTTGTATCGAACATAACATCCTCTCCTATAAAAGTTTTATTATAATCTCTTATTTTTACCCCCCCCAATTTTACAACAATAGGACGTATAGAATGACCATTCATTGGCAAATGAGCCAAATGAAGAAAAAAAAGATTTTTTAATCTTGAAATTGTATTATACTTACTAATTTTATAATTCTTCATGATTCTTAATTAAAATATTTCTATATATTTCATACAAATGTACCATCACATAATCAGGAAGATAAGTCTTTACTATTTCTAAGCTATATTTTCCACATACATGCCTCTTAGATGGAGTGTCAATAAATATTTTCATGGCTTGTATAATTTCCTCGTCATTTCCAGGAGTCACTAACAAACCATTATTACGAACAACTTCAGGTATTCCGCCAACAGGAGTGGAGATTACAGGTAAACCATAACTCATCGCTTCAAGTATAGAAATAGGTAATCCTTCATTAAAAGAAGGTAAGATGAAAACATCCGCCCAATTAAGTAATTCTATTTTCTTTTGACCGCTAACCCATCCTTCAAAATGCACAAAATCATCAAGTTGATAATCTCTTATTGTCTTTAATAATAAATCTTCGTTTTTATTCCCTCCTATACGAAAAACAATCCTATTTTGCAATTCTTCCCGATGCAATGCCAACCCACGTAAAACATCAAAAATACCTTTACGTTGTCCAATTTCTCCCATAAATAGAAAATGCAACTTACTATCATCAATCTTGGCTGTTGGAACTTTTGTCGGATATGCAGTAATATTATGCAAGATCTCTATTTTTTGAGAAGCAACACCTATAGATTCAAACCATTTACGCCATGATTCTGATAAAACTATAAGTTTATCTACACGTTTAAGTTCTTCTTTAATCCATATTTTTCGCTTCTCTGACACTCCATTATAAAAGTCTTTAAATCTTGAAGCATGTACATGCAATATTACTTTCTTATGAAAAATCTTAGCAAGTTTTGTCAGTTGAACTTTACGCCAAAAAGAACCATCTGCAGCTGTATGTAAATGTACAATCTCAACATCTTTATCAAAAGCCATTTTCCAAGCCATACGAATATAAGATGAAAAGAAATACCATAAACGTACTACGATATTGGATAACCTATAAGTCGGATAATACTGCAAACTTTCTATATAGGATTCCCAATATTGTATAACAGCTGATATACCGCCAGGATGATGGTGTTTATAGTAATTGCCAGCCATCAAAACCTTCTTACTTACAGCCTTGGAAATAATATAACTCATAGTTTAAGTGCATTTTTCAAAAAGGAAGTACTTTCTATACGCAAATGATGAAGATTTTCGTCTATAATATTCCAATCAATCTCAGAATTTATTTGTGCCACAATATCTCCTTCTGTATAAATATGCGATTTAGAAATTCCAAGTACATTAAACAAACTATCTATACGTGAATTTCTTCCCGTTACTGCACCTTGCGCAAAACGGTAGAATGTCATAAACTGACGATGGAAAATTATCGAAAATACAGTACAATGAAATGAATCAGTACATACATATGCAGCTTTACTTATTAAACGTACAAAATCATTTGGATCCACATTGTATGGTGCCTCATCACCAAAAGCCTCATCTTTTGGAACGTACTCATCCATGTGACGAATAGTGATAATCTTATACCCGGTTTTAATCTTTAATTTATTAGCTGCACAACGAGCTTCTTGATTAGTACCCAAAAAATAACAGAAAATATAAGGTACATCAGTATTCACATCATAATTAGGAGTTGTATCAATTTCTTCACTCCATTCTTTACGAGATAACAAAAGAGTAGGATCAGCCACAACCTGTGCAATCTGGTGACTGAGCGAATCTACAATCTCCTTTCCTTTCTGTTCACGTACTCCTATCTTATAGAACCTGTCAAGATATGCTCCTGTTGCCTTTTGTTGAAAAGAAGGGATTACACTTACCCCAAAACTACTTGCGTATGCAACTTTACGAACCGAATCGTCTACAAACAATAAGTTAAAAAATTTATTCGGCAAACTTAAGGGGCTCCAAACCTGATCACTTCCAACAATTACAGTGTCATAGTTTTTAGAACCTTCACTTACAGCTTGAAAACCTATATAATCTTTAAATAGAGGAAGTAGTTTCTTTTTCTTATAAGTTTCAACAGATAAAATACGCTTATTTATATTAGCACCATATTCAGGAAGCCGTTTTGTCAATTTATATGCCTTACGTCTTACAAGAAAAGTTTTCAATTCACCACAGCGAATCATATTCACAACATAAGCCATCTTTTGCACCAAGGAGAGATGTTTTATATAATTTATTACCTCCACATCATATCCTAATTGCTGAATTTTCTTCAGCATAGCATAGCCTTGCAAAGAAGTTCCATAATTAGTATGGTTCTTTTTATAAGCTATAACACATCCTATTTTCTTTGCCATAACTACTTCAATTTTTTTGTATCGGATTTTAGTAAACTAACAAGCCACCATAAATATTTATGATTTCCCAAAAATTGCTGGAATCGGTTCTGAGCATAATCCAAATAGTCATGAATATTAGGCTGACGCAAATAATCTACATCATACTCCGGCATTATCCACCCCAACTTTTTACCCATATTGACAAAAGCACCATTTCTCCCTTTTTTCTTAAAAGACATCTTTTGCGAAGCAGATACAGTTTCAAATGAAATTTCATCAAGAGTAATAGCACCATCTGTTTTACACTCTAAAAGCCAACCCAACCACATTTTTTTCTTTACAACAATTGAATTAACACCGATTTCATCTTGGATATAAGGTTCTATATGAATATCACCAAAACAAATATCAGCCAATTCACCATAATGATCTATACAGAACAGGCACCGACGTGGAATAAAAAAACTTCTAAGCGGATGATAGTAACTCTGATACCTCTCTTTATAGACTTCGTCTTTTTTATAAAGAGAGGTTTCAGAGTTACTATCAGTAACCCTGATACCTCGGTTGCGCTGACGCGCTATTAATGAGCCCAAACACCCTTCATCGCGATAAGCAAAATAAGTCAAATCCGTTTTTCTTATTTTTCTTTCCCTAAAAACATGCTCAGTAAGGTAAAAAGTTCTTCCACTGGAACAATAAATAGCAAATAATCCACAAACTTTCTCTTGCAGTTTTTTATCTATAGCCATTAGTTTTCTGAATCCTTGTATATGACAAGGAATCCCAACAACAACATAACGACTACCGGGTGCAGTCTTTATATCCTGCACAGCATGATTAAGCGATACTGGGGCATATTTAGAACTACGGGCAGAAATAATCTCATCACGTGTAGTAGCTATAAAGGTATTCACCAGTAACGGATTATCTTTATCAAATCGAGTGACAACAGCACCGTCAATTTTTTTATTATCCAACAGCCATATAAGAAATTGACTCACCATACCTCCACTGGCAGAATGAAACCTAATCTCCTCATCATTACTGTATCCTGTAAAACATTTCAAGTATCTGCCGACCATCTTATCAATCTTTACTTCCGTATCTGTAAAGTAGTCCCTTGCTATCCCAACAAGATTCACTCCAAGTCCTGGACAAACATCATAGCAGCGATGACATCCCTTATCATTTTTACAAAGAGACGGATTTATTTCTGGAATAAAACGACCTTCTTTTACTATTGTTTTTATAGCCTTAGCAGGACAAGCACCCTCACATACACCACACCCAGTACAAAGATTGTGTCGCAAGGTTTTATTAATATTGGGTATTTTGTCAGACATAAAAATATAATCTTCAAATAAATCTATTTCAAAATATTAATATACAGCACAATATAAGTTTAAGAACTAACAACTACTCTTCAAGACTTTATTATAAAAAGATATATACTGCACAGATGTTTCTGCAATACTGTATTTTTCAATCTGCGACTTACGCTGTTCGTATATTAAATCATGAGACACATCATCTTTTAAAGCCTCTCTTATCGTATCTGCAAATGAATGTGCGTCAAAATCTTCTGGAATCCAGACAGATTCTACACTACCAATATTCTGATGTTGCGGAATTGGGGATAAGACACAAGGAATACCGTTAAAATAAGCCTCCAATACAGCTATAGGAAGTCCTTCAAACGTAGCACAACTTAAAAATAAATCAGCTCCGTTTTCAATAGCAGACACATCGGAACGAAGTCCTAAACAATGAATATTCGGATAATCATTAAATTCATCCATACTGATGTAACCACTACCATAATTGCCTCCACATATACAAAAATGTAATGTTGAATCCTTCATTTCATCCACAATTTTTTTGATGAAAGTATAATTCTTTTGAGGACGTAAAGAGCCAACAGAAACAATGATCTTATCTGTTGATTTCAAATTAAGCTCATCACGCAAATCAACAACATCTGATGAATGAACAATATCTCTTGATATACCATTATCAATTGAGACCATTAAAGAACTATTCTGTTTGCGCATATTATACGCTGCTTGTGAGCAAAAAATCAAAGGTCTGTCATGGCATAAAAGATGAAGATAAACGGGCCATATTTCAGGTGCATTATGAATGGTCAGCACATGTTTCATATTTTTTCCAACCACAGAATAACAACCATAAGTATGGCTCATTGAAGCATGTGTATTAATTATATCAGGATCTATTTCTGCAATAATTCTCCGACATCTGAAAATTGTTTTCAATAATGACAGTTTATTGTTCTTCCTTTTGCCAAGACATATAACCCTAACATTACGACTAGTCATAACATCATCCAAATGCTGGCAATAATCATAATCATATCTTTCCACAACAATAAGAGTGACATCATGCCCTTGAGAAACTTGTTCGGGGAGCAAAGACAAGAGAAAATTCTGTATACCTCCACCTCTCAAACAATCACAAATATGTACGATTTTCATTTTTAATACTTCTTCTTAATAATTTTTGAAGGAATACCATCTACTAAACATTAGTCGTAACAACAATCATTTGGTTCTTGAATTATACAATTCAGTATATTTATCGGCTATAGCACCCCATGATTTATCACCATAATAGTATTTGTCCTTTATATATTTTTGCATGTCTTTTCGTCTTGTCTCATCTTTAAGCAATGCTATTATAGCATCAGCAAGAGAACCCACATCTTTTGGAGAAACCAATATGCCAGTCTTGCCATCTTCCACCATTTCTCCAAGTCCTCCTACATTTGTCGAAATAACAGGCTTATAAAGACTGTAGCAAGTCATGACAACCCCGCTTTGTGTGGCATCGGTATAAGGACAAACAGATACAGTGCATTGTTGCAACACTTCTGCCAATTCTTCCATATCTATATAATGATTACGAATATCTACCCAATCCTGATTGCTATAAGGTGTTATGTCAAAATAAATTTTACCTCCTCCTGCAATTGTAAGAGTGGCATCAGGAATCTGTTCACGCACCTTCAACATGGCCTTGCACAGATATTCTATACCTTTATATGGGGATATTCTGCCAAAGAACAAGACATTATTCTTTTTCTCCTTTACATCCGGTGACAGAAAAGCTCTGATATTGTCATAGACACCCAGCTGATTAACAGACACATCAGCTGGATCTATATTATATTTTTCACAAAATCTATCTTTTTGTTTTCTATTTAAAAGGACAAAACGCTTTACAAGCATACATGCAATCTTGTAAATTAAGTTTTTACGGAAATTTATTTCACCAGTATGGGGGAAAGGATCATGAACAGTCAATACAAAACGATTTCTAAAAAGAGGGTAGAGCAACAAATTCCACATATCCAACATACAGTCCGTATGAATAATATCATAATGCCCCTTTCGTATGAAACTTATCATTTTCATAGTCAAACAGAATGCAGAAAATGAAGAATCCTTACCAACTGTTTGGTTCACTATATAAACTTTGCTCATATCCATATATTTCTTGTATGGATAAAACTCATTATATCGAGAAATAGGAATGATAGCATTCTCTGGTATCTGTTCCTTTATATTGAATAAAGTCCTCTTTTTATTGTAAGGAGTTAAGGTTATCAGATAAGTCACGTCATACCCTTTTTCCTGAAAGGCCTTAATCAAAGGAAAATCACAATCAGCAAAAGAGGTTGAACTTAAATAAAGTATTTTCATAACTAATCAATAGGTGAATGAGGAAGCTCATCAACAGAAATATTCTTCCTTGCAAGACTCATTTTATGTATAATAGTATTCAACCAATGAATAGATTTGAGAAATCTTTTTATAAAATATTTTATGGATGTTGAATAATATAATTTAGTATCTCCACCTTCTGTATTCATCACATCAGCCCTATATATTTGCTTCTCATTAAACTTAGACATAATCCATATAGGCATAAGAGTTTCTGAATAAAAGCCATCAACTCTTGGACGATGCTTTATACCTCTTCTCTCAAGTTCTTTATCCCATTTTCCTAATACATCAAAAAGAAATTCTGAATACTCATCAAAAATATCTTTTGTCGTAATCATCATATTTAATCCCCATGCCTTCACACCATATACAATCCTATTAAATGAAGGTAATATCTCAGGATAATCTTGCGTAATTATATCTTGAAATATAATCCAATCTCTATTATCTTTTTCACGAGGCATTGATTTATGCAAGACCATTGTATCATTAGCTTTTATTCCCCAATACGGAACTATGACTTTATACTTGGAAAGAATTTCTTTTATTCTCTCTTGTTTCATAATATCATCTTGTATTCTCTTTGATTTATAAGAATAATCCATAAAAAAACGACGATAATGAACCAATCCGCAAATATCACACTCTAAATTCTTCCATGCCCAATAATGAGCCGTTAATTCACAATACCATGGATTCTGACTTGCAATATTATTTCCTGTATTATCAGTCCTATAACCAGCTTTGATTGCATCCGCATCAGATAATCCCATACCTACTTTCACCACCTCATATCCTTCTGGAAGTATAGAATCATCAAATTTTTTATGGGTGGCAACTATAACTTTTACACTATTCATAACACTAAAAATTCTCCATATTCAGCACCTGCTCTATGACCGGTGCCATATCGTAGTATTTATATTGGGCAAGGCGACCTCCAAATATCACATCAGGTTCTTTTTCTGCCAATTCGTGATATTTTTTTGCTAGCACATTGTTTTTATCATCATTCACAGGGTAATACGGCTCCATTCCGTCTTTATATTCTGTGGAATATTCCTCACTAATAACGGTTTTTGGACAATTATATATTTCCTGACCAAACATTTCGAAATGTTTATGCTCTATCACACGAGTGTATGACTCATCATGAGATGTATAGTTCACTACCGCATTCCCCTGATAATTAGGGGTATCCTCCACACGAGTTTTAAAACTGACGGTGCGCCAATCTAATTTGCCTAACGAATAATTAAAATATTCATCAACGGCACCAGTATAAACCAACTTGTCTGCATATTTTCTCCAGTCACGGTATTCCGAATGAAAGAAATCGGTATCGGTCAAGACATCCGTGCCTTCCAACAACCCCTCAATAAGCTTATTGTATCCACCGACAGGAATACCTTGATACTTATCATTAAAGTAATTATTGTCGAATACCATACGTACAGGCAAACGTCGGATGATGAATGCAGGCAAGTCCTTGCAATTGCGCCCCCATTGTTTCTCCGTATATTCCTTTATCAGAATCTCGAATATGTCCTTTCCAACAAGTGTCAAGGCCTGTTCCTCCAAATTCTGAGGCTCACGTCCTTTGAGAGCCGATATAGCTATAGCCTTCTGCTCATCTATCTTAGCCTGAGCCTCAGCCGGAGTCCTCACTCCCCAAAGCCGACTAAATGTATTCATATTAAAAGGCAGATTATATAACTCACCTTTGTAGTTTGCCACTGGACAATTTGTGTACCGGTTAAACTCCACAATTGAATTTACAAAATCCCAGACATTCTTATTGGATGTATGGAATATGTGTGCACCATATTTATGCACATTTATGCCCTCCACTCGCTCACAGTATATGTTACCGCCCAGTTGCGGACGTTTGTCTATTACAAGACATTTCTTACCGGCTTTATGGGCACGATAAGCAAATGTGGCTCCAAATAATCCAGAGCCAACAATCAGATAATTATATTTCTCCATACATCAAATCCAATTCTACATGTAATTGGGAACACAAATTTCAAGCTACTAAATTCTTTAATTTGAGAAAGATTCCTTTTCTCAATAAGTTCATTGTTATACCCAACTTTTTATAATGTATCAATATATACATAAAGTCTTTCATTCTGGCACACGATATTACAATTGCATTGGCACGAGCAAATTTTTTCACATGTTTATCACAGATAAAAAATGCTATTTCTGCATCCATATTGGAAGTTAGAGCACGAACTTCTTCTAGAAAAAGATTATTAGCCAATAACTTTTCTATAATATTATCATGATCTAAACCGTGACCTGAAAGATTTACATCACTCAATCGAAAACAAACTAAAGGCTTAGTTGTAGAAACAATACCGCCTATCAACCCTAAACGATAAATAGTCAAGTGATCTGAGCACATTGCTTTTGGCAATAAACTATATCCTCCCTGTTTTCTTATAAAATCAGTTCTATACATAAATTCTGATATAGTCTGCTTCCTACATCCTTTACCCATATCAATCATATAATTTGTACCTGTTTCATATTCAGGAGATGAAGGATAAAAGTCTATTAAATTTCCCAAACTATCAACAATCTTAACTCTTGACCTAAAAACACCTACATTAGGATATTTCACAGCCAAAGACATTAAAGTTTCCACCATTGTTGGCTCATAAAGATCATCATCACACAACAAGCAGAAGAAATCACCTTTTGCCAAATCTAAACATTTATTCCAATTGACACCAGGATCATCTTTTCCCAGATTCTTCTCGTTTATATAATATCGAATACGCGAATCTTGAAACTTATCGACAATGCCATCAATATTGTAAGGAGACAAATCATTAACTATAATAAGCTCTATATTTTTATATGTTTGGTTTAAAACAGAGCAAATAGTTTGTTCCAAAAAATCGGGTTTATACGCAGGTATAGCAATTGTCACTAAAGGGAGGTGTTCCATCACTAATATTTTAATATGTTTGTCATATAACTAATTACTATATTCATTCTCGATTCCATATTACTTTCTTATAAAAAACATTTACCAAACAACCTATACAGACAATCAAAGTAAGCAATATGCAATACAGCCACTTATTTTCTATTTCAATAAAATTTCTAATGATTAGCCCTAATTCAAGTAGAATCCAATGACTTACATAAAAAGACATTGAATGTTTTCCTATAAATTGCAAAAAATTAGATTTGGGTAATCTCTTAGCACAAATATTTATAAGAACAATACCAGCAACAGAAGCCAATAGCCATAAATAGAAGTTACCCTTTAACAGTTGCATTGAACGAAAATCTACAATAGAAGGATAAAATAGCATCACACACATATATATAACAAAACTAATATATACAATCTTCTTTTTATTCTGGAAATCTTTCAATCCACATCCAAGCGAATAGAACAGAATACCAGTAGGAACATTCACAATCCATAACGGCTTATCTATATTAAGTTCATGTGTTATAGTCACTATAATAAAAAATAGGAATATTATACTATTATTACTTATAAATTTTTCTATTAATGAATAAATCACAACCGTTAAATATAAGACAGGTAAAAACCACAGTGGCAAATTCCCCTGAGGAGCCTCATACCAAATAACATATCTAAATAAAGACTTAAGAAAACTCAAGAAATCCAATGAATTTTGCTGATACAAAATAATAACATAAAAACAACTACCTATAATACTCCATAAAACATATTTAGACAAAAATTTCTTTGCATATTTTGTAACTACTTCATATATTCTTCTTTTTTGAAAAAAATATCCAGACTTATAAAAAAACCATGGCATAAAAAAGAAAAATAAATCCGTCAATTGATAAAGCAAACTATCTGTCAAATTAGACCACTGAAGAATATGTCCTAAAATCATATTTATAATGAACAATCCACAGATTACATCAAGAGATTTATCACGATAATCTTTTAACTGCACCATTTTTTCAATATTAAATTCTCATTCTGTTTTGTTTCCAATCCACATAAATACAAAACTACAGCCCAAACAAGATACTCGCTTGCAGAGCGATACGGAAATATATAAATAGAATATGTCATTTTACACAAAACAAATAGTTTCAAATATAAAGGTAAAGCCATCCGTTTTTTCCAAATTACATAATAAGACAAATATAATAAGACAATTATATGTAACATACCATAATGAAACCATGTGCCAATAATCCCAATATCAGAACTAAAAAGTCTCAATTCCTTTTCCCAATAATGAAAAACACGTGGATGACCATTTCCTAATAAAAAACCTATTGGATTACCAATGATTTGAGTCCAATAATGCAACATTGCAATATCACGTATATTTTCTTCTGATGTCTCATCGCGTGTTTTTGAAATCAAATCCCCAAATAAAACATCTGATTTTATATAGAGAATCAAGAAACCAACAATAATTAAAGTTACAATAATACTCTTATTTCTGAATTCCTTCATATATGCAAAAGTTAAAACTAAAGCACATGCTGTACCAAATATTATTTGCCGCGTAAGAAGCAGATATATAGAAGAAGCAAATACTAAAAATAATAATAAATTCTTCACTGAAATTTTTTCTATCAGCTTCTGCCACCAATAAAATAACATCAAAAGTGTTATTAATCCATCACCTATCATAAATCGATACAGTCCATTTCTTATCTCAGCAATATCTGTAGGTACATAATTCATTTTTTCAGGAATATAAACACCGAAAACAGCTTTGGCGGGAAAAAGTTGCTGAATAATCTGAACAAGAAAAATAAAAATGGCCACTACTGTCAATAAATTCATCAATGATTTCTCTGAAACATTGTGATATTTAAAGATAAAATATAAAAGCCATACAGATAAAGCCAAAATATACGCTCGTTCATCATACAATGATTCTCCCCAATATCCTCCCTTTGTTATCAAACTCAATAAAGGGATGAAAATCAAGAAAGGAAGGAATTTATCTGTTGAAAAACGTACAACATAACGCATTCTTTTCCTTATATTAAAATAATAAGCAATAATTGCACCATATACAAACCAAGACAACCATCCTGCTATAGTAGGATTCCAATGCTTATAAGAAAAAAAGTTCGTTACGTAAATTATTAAGGCTAACAAAACCAACTTAAAATTCCTAGTTAAGTCTTGTCTTCCAATATCAAGCCTTGAATATTTAATTGTATGCTTACTCATTTTTATCACAATTCATAATCAATCACATCATCGTCTATATTTCTCCAAACTCCGGTTGCCTTGACAATAACCTCAGAATTATAACCGATGACGCTGTATTCCGGAGCTGAAACCTTTCCTGAAAGTGTGGTGCCGGAAGCCACCACACAATGGTTGGGAGTCTGTGTACGCTTCATGATTCTGCATCCGTTGCCGAACCAGTTGTCAGAACCAATATGCACTGGCGCATGTCCCCGTGAATATCCGCCGGACAATTTTGTCAGCTTATGGAAATCTGTGTCCATGACCATGATGTCCCATCCAAGCCTCACCCTGTCCTCAAAGCATATATTGTCGTAAGAAATCAAACGCAAGGATGTGCTTGCGCTGAATCTATCCCCGAACTCCACTGTTCCTTTTCTTCCAATAGAAATGTATGAGCCATTACCGATTCTGCAACAACCCTTGAACACGACTGTTCCCCCATGATTCTCAATCATAATACCGGAATTTGGATATATGGAAACAGTTGGAAACCCCAATCTTACCATACCATATTTCACCCCCCCCGATTTAATTATTTTAACATTTCCGCTCAGAGATTTGAACTTTGGCTTATACAATAAAATGGGGAGCTTCACAGCATCCCTGAGCGGAAGGTAATGAAAATTAAAGTATATACTCCAAGGCAAGCAGCGAAGGTCTTGTCTATATTTCCACACTTTTTGTAGCAGTCTTACAACACTTGTCATATATCTATCTTCTATATATTTTCCTTACCAATTTCCCTGTCATATTCATGAACAGTTCATTCTTTATTTTATATTGATAAAAAACAGTATAGGCAACAAGCAACAATGCTCCTGCCACAAGACGTAAAAACGCAGGAATGTCAATAAAAACAAACAGGCAGACCATTAATGCCAGCAACGGAATATTTCCGACCAAATGCCTTGCAACCATCTTTATCGGAAATTCCAGTCCTATACATTTTTTTATTCGGAACTGTGCCGCTACAAGCACGACCGCCTCCGAGCATATCCAGACCATTGCAGAGCCGGTACTAAAAAGAGAGCCAACCAAAGCAAAATTTAAGACCAGTCCGGTCATGGCTCCCAATATGGAATTCACCAATATGGCCCTGTCTTGCTTCAGCGGCATCAATGTCTGAATCACAAGAATCTGCTCATACCCGATAATGAACATCAAAGGCATTACTATACGCATGGGAGTTACCGCGCCTTCATACCCTGCGCCTGAAAGGACACGGATGATATCCGGAGCCAATACGGTTGAATATATAATAACGGGATACGAGAAAGATATAAGCGCATTCTGTGACTTTCCAAGCAGTGACTTAAACTTATCCATCTGCCCACTTGACACATAAGAGCTCATGCGTGGAAGCATTACACCTGTAAAGGCTGTAAACACAGCCATAAGAATTGAATATAATTTTGTGGCTGTCGTATAATAGCCAACTTCTGATGACGGTGCCACGAAACCCAAATACGCCACATTGAATGTCGTGTACATTGATGTCAGCATTGTATAAAAGCCCAATATCAATGCCGGCTTCGCATAAGACCTTACATTTAGTTCCCGTATTTTGAATCCCACAAAATGGCGGCTATAAGCAATATTGAACAAAGCGTTGAATACAACCATCAAGACGCTAAGAATATAGTAAGCCATATAGTCAGATTCTTCACGGACAAATATAAATACGGATACAACATAGAGAATCTTGACAAGAAGAGTTCTTACTGTTATATATTTAAAGTCCTCCAGTCCCTTATACAACCACTCTACCAATAGAAAATTGAATAGAAGTTTCATTACTCCCACAAACATCAGTTCCTTATATATCAGGAATTTGGGAATTATATAAATGCTTGTTATCAAGGCGGCTATGGCAATTCCTGTAAATATCGCATTCAAGACAAATATGCCAGAAAAAGCCCGGCTGAGATTCTCTTTGTTTCCTTTATTTTTTGCAGCCTCCCGTATGCCTAATACTCCAATTCCCATCATGGAGAAAAGAATGTAATAGTTTATGATTCCGTCTACAAAGGCACATACTCCAATATTGCTGACTCCCAATACACGAGATACGTATGGATAAGTCAGCATTGGAAACAAGTAATTTGCTGCTGTCAGGATACTGCTATACAAGAAGTTCTTTTTTATTGAAGGCATAATCGTTGAGCGGGAAGAACACCTTTACTCGTCTTCATCCAATATATTAATTCAATGGTTTTGTTTATAGCATATTTCTATTTCATTCTTGTAATGAAATAACATACCCCTCTTGTCAATCCCTTCTGAAAATATCCCTCGTGTAAACCTTGTCCTGCACATCATCCAGACAAGCATCATAGCGGTTGGCGATGATCGCCTGACTCTGCGCCTTGAACGTGCCGAGGTCGTTGACCACCCTGCTTCCGAAGAACGTGCTACCGTCCTCGAGCGTCGGCTCATAGATGATCACCTCCGCACCCTTGGCCTTGATGCGCTTCATCACACCCTGAATGGACGACTGGCGGAAGTTGTCGCTGTTCGACTTCATCGTCAGGCGGTACACCCCGATCACGCAGGGCTTCTCCGATGCCGGACTGTAGTCGCCACGGTTGTAATAATCATAGTAGCCGGCCTTCTTCAGCACCTGGTCGGCGATGAAGTCCTTGCGGGTGCGGTTGCTCTCCACAATGGCGGTCATCATGTTCTGCGGCACATCGGCGTAGTTGGCGAGAAGCTGCTTGGTGTCCTTCGGCAGGCAGTAGCCGCCATAGCCGAACGACGGGTTGTTGTAGTGGCTGCCGATGCGAGGGTCAAGACCCACCCCCTCGATGATGGCCTGTGCGTCAAGACCCTTCACCTCGGCATAGGTGTCAAGCTCGTTGAAGTAGCTCACACGCAGGGCAAGGTAGGTGTTGGCGAACAGCTTCACTGCCTCAGCCTCCTTCAGGCCCATGAACAGCGTGTCGATGTCCTCCTTGATCGCGCCCTCCTGCAACAATGCGGCGAAGGTCCTTGCTGCCTCTTCAAGCGCGGGCACATCGGCTATGGCACGGATGGCGGTGTTCTCCTCCTCAAACCTGCTGTCGTTGATTATCTTGGGACAGCCCACGATGATGCGGCTCGGATAAAGATTGTCGTACAGCGCCTTGCTCTCGCGCAGGAACTCGGGGGAGAAGAGCAGGTTCAGTTTCCTGCCCTGCAGTTCCGGAATGTCCGCAAACTTCTTCGCGTATCTCACATACAGGCTGCGGCAGTACCCCACGGGGATGGTGCTCTTGATGACCATCACCGCATCCGGGTTCACCTTCAGGACAAGGTCGATCACCTCCTCCACGTGGCTCGTGTCGAAATAGTTCCTCACAGGGTCGTAGTTCGTCGGGGCGGCTATCACCACGAAGTCTGCATCCCTGTACGCGGACGCTCCGTCAAGGGTGGCGGTAAGACGTAGTTCCTTCTCCGCCAGATACTTCTCTATATACTCGTCCTGTATAGGAGATTTTCCGTCATTAATCAATTCCACTTTCTCAGGAATCACGTCCACGGCGACCACCTCATGGTGCTGAGACAGGAGCGTGGCAATGCTCAAGCCGACATACCCTGTGCCGGCTACGGCTATCTTTATATCTTCAAATTCTTTCATTATGTGTATAGATTATGCTGACAATTCTGATTATGAGTATTATATCTTCAAAAATATTTAAGTTCAAAACCTCTTACCATGAGGAATTACTCCGGTAAAGTTGCATTGAAAAAGAAGTAATATCCTCATGGAAAAGAAGTTTGCGGAACAAAAATTGATTATTTTCATTTTGATTTCTGAATTGAGAGTGTTTTTGAGATACTGACAATCTATTTGCAGTTCACAAAAACAATCACACCCCAATCGACAAATTGCTAAATATCAATTTGTCTGTCATATTTATACAGAGTCTTCATTACTCTATTCTAATTATACTGCATTAATTAATAGCTGATAGATTCGGTTATTTCCTTTGTATCAAACACTTCTATTATCAATCAATAAAATCCTTTATGCCAACGGATTCAATAGACGAATCTTTTGAATCATGACATTTCTCCTAACTGAATAGAGGAAGTGCATACCTTATTTATAGTCGCTAACTTATTATGAGAGTGTTTGATATTCTATAAGTACGGATAAACAGAATACCTATTTATCAGCATCTAATGCATTCATTATATCCTCCGGAAGATCAACATCGTCAATGTTTTCAAACTGCTCTTTGTGTACATTACCTATAGCTACGGTCATGTCGCCAATCTGCATCACCAGCTTACGGTCACGGTCTATACGTACAATATATCCTTCACACCCATGAAGAATGCCGGAAGTAAAACGGACTAACGGACGACCTTTGGCATAATAGTCAAGTGAGTGCATAAGAAAACGGATACGGGTTGGCTCATATTCGGAGATACGCATAAACGGCCGCATCACACTGTCACTGATAACAGCTATCTGCTTGGTACTACAGTTTTTCGCAAGATAAAATTCAGAAAAGTTTTGTTTCAGATATGCCTTGATGTCATCAGGAGCCCCTTGTATAAAAACCAATCCACTGATAGTGGGCTTGAGTATCTCTCCCGTGTCGTTCTTTGAATGGGCATATTTATATATGGTTTCATGAACAAAACATCTGAAAAATTTGTTGGTTATATCAACGAAAGATTTGACTTTCGCTCTGTGCATATAAAGATAACACCAGGTGTTCGGTTGAGGGTGTTCACCATTTCTTGGACAAACATAATCTATCTGTCCAATATGAGTTTCGCCCCGGGCTATAGAAAGAGAATCTGAACTATCCAGTATCATCGTTTCTCCATCTATTTTATGTCTCTATCAGCAGTGGCATGATTGCTTAGAATGATGCCACCATAAAGCAAACATAATTCCATACTTAATTCCCCTCTTTTATGCTATGTTAATAGTATCTTTTGACAATCTCATATTATGAGATGTACAAATTTGTTGCAAATTTACTTGTTTTTGTTGAATCCACTAAGCTTTTCATTATTTTTTATTTGAATTATACAATTATTCTACACTCTCTTTTTTCAAAATGTTTAGTATTATAGCTATTAATTTGTCTTGTTGCATATTGATAATCAATATGATGATAGGATATATCCATCTCATAATATGAGACGGTCACTTTTATCTCTTAATACTATCTCATTCACACCTCTTTTCTATCGGACTCCCGTAAATTCTATTATTTCACACTTCTGCTAAATTGGTATAGTTGATATATTCATAAATAGCTTCATTACCAGTCGATTTGATTGCCCAAACTCCAAACACCTAATAAAGAATATCAAGATATTCCTTTGTACACAATAGCTTCCAGCGACAAGATTATAGATGTTTTTTGCATTATTGATGATTGTAAGCATAACAATTTGGAAAAGACTCTTTCTTCCAACCAATACAAGAAAATACCGCAACCACAAAGCCTGCCTCTCTCAAACAGCAGGAATATGACAACTCTTCTCCTGTTTCATTCCGGTACTTACTGCAAATTCAATCACTGTTACATCCATTGTGTCCATAGACATATAGGATACATGATTCCCTTCCCCAATGTGGTTTCCCATAACAGACTTGCAGAGCTGAGACACCGTATGCTCCTCCAGCTTTTCGCATCCGGCTGATGCACCACAGGCATAAGTTTTGCGGACAGTGCCATGACACCGATATACCACAATCAGAGAAAATAAAAAAAACAGTTTTGCGGTTCTACAAACATAACAGGACCGTTGTCTGAAGCCATTTTCACCCCACTGAATTCTATAATCAGCACTGTCGATTATAAAATCAGCAGTGCAGTTTTTACAATCAGCAGTGCTGATTATAAAAACGACAATGCTGTTTGAAGAAAATTTCATGCTGAAAATAAGGTTTCTCCCCGCTGATTCTTTTAATCTGCCGCACAAGAATTTCAAATCAATGCTGCCGTTTGAGAAATTTGCGCACAGTCC
>JAAGKN010000545.1_pt1 | contig 74123 bp, 54 predicted proteins | sample 6206371 | NCBI WGS metagenome assembly JAAGKN01 (sample SAMN11533720, study PRJNA540317) | gut metagenome | isolation source: fecal pellets from male and female animal of same cohort | host: Peromyscus leucopus | place: USA:CA | collected 2017 | reverse complement strand
AAACAACAATGCTGTTTGAAGAAATTTTCACGCTAAAAACAAGGTTTCTCTCCGCTAATCTTTTTTATCCGCTGCACAAGATTTTCAAATCAACGCTGCAGGTTCGAGCAAATTGCGAACAACTCCGACTTTGAGGGTGCATACAAAGAAGAAGTCCGCAACAAGCATGGATATCATTATGCCTCAGCTCTGGTATATAAAGATGTTTGCAACAGAGGTATATAGAAAGGAGTGCATATAGGAAAAACAGCTGTCAAATAAGTTCCAAAAATAAAAATGAAGTAGTTTTAGCCTCTTGTAGTACAGCGTTTTTGAAACTAAAGGCAGAAAAACATGGAATGACATTACGACCCCAAAAACTTTATATTACACGAATTAACCGGATATGCCATAAAAAAATTCGATTATCTTATTTGTTAAGCCGGAATACTGTATATTCTGCCTTTATGGCCATTTCGTTGGATTCTCACCGAAAGAAATAAAATATTCATACATTGAACATATTGGATATCAGGGGAGGAAAAGAATATATTCAACTTTATCAGACACCAATAATACAAAAAAGAAGCAGAGAAAATAATCTCTGCTTCTTGATAAAGTATAGATGCTAAAGCATCCGCTTGAAGAAAATTAAGCCTCTGCAGGCTGTTCTTCTGCAGGTGCAGCAGCTTCAGCCTCTGCCTGTGCAGCAGCAGCGGCAGCCTTCTTCTCTGCAACTTTAGCAGCAATAGCCTCATTCACTTTCTTCTCTGCAGCAAGACGCTCAGCAGCAGCAGCTTTCTTGGCATCAGCCTGCTTGCTGATAACAGCAGCTTGCTTGCTTGTCTTCTCATTCTTCCATGCTTCAAACTTAGCTTCAGCAGTAGCTTCATCGAATGCACCCTTCTTCACACCTGTAAGGAGGTGCTTCTTCATGTATACACCTTCAGCAGAAAGAAGATTCTTTACTGTGTCAGTAGGCTGTGCACCACAAAGAACCCAATGCAAAGCACGTTCAAAATTCAAATCAACCGTAGCAGGATTTGTGTTCGGATTGTAAGTTCCGATTTTTTCAATGAAACGACCATCACGTGGTGCTCTCACATCTGCAATCACAATCGCATAAAAAGCGTAATTCTTGCGACCATGACGCTGCAATCTAATTTTAGTTGCCATTTTTAATTGTTTTTGTTAATAAATTTATGATTTGAAGCGTTGTCAACACGTAACAACGGTGCAAAGTTACAACCTTTTTCAGATAAAACGAGAAAAAAAATTATTTTTTATGGAACAAAATATCCCATAGCGTTTCTTCGGTTTAGATATTTATATTACTTTTGCACGTTAATTGTAATCTGCACTTAGCAAAAAGCATGAAAGGCAAGATTGAACATCATGGTATTATAGAGAGTATTGAAGGCTGCCATATACGAGTAAAGATAGTGCAGTCCTCAGCATGTTCTTTATGCCAAGCCAAAACCTTGTGCGCCTCAGCGGAAAGCAAGGAAAAAATCATTGATTTATATGATTCGGACGCATCTTCTTATAATATAGGAGAAGAGGTAATGGTGTATGGTTCTGCATCAATGGGCCGGGATGCCGTCATATTCGCATTTGTCATTCCGTTGGTTCTCATCATTGCATGGCTGATATCGGCTATAGAATTCCTCCACATGGAAGACATTGCTGCTGTAGGCATTGTATTCGCGCTGCTTGCAGCCTATTACATTATATTATGGACAGGGAAAGAAAGGTTCAGCAAAAAGTTCCTATTCATGATTGAGAAAATTTGATTCAAAGTTAACTGTATTAATATCTAAATAACTAAACTTATGAACGTAATTCTTATTGCTGTAATTGTGTTGGGTGCAATCGGACTTATAGCAGCACTTGTGCTGTTTTTTGTATCCAAAAAATTTGCAGTCAAGGAAGACCCGCGCATTGCTCAGGTAAGCGAAGTTCTGCCTCAAGCAAATTGTGGCGGATGCGGATTCCCCGGATGTGGCGGTCTTGCTGCAGCCTGCGTGAAAGCAGCAGATGCCGGTTCGCTCGAAGGACTTTCATGCCCCGTAGGCGGACAGCCTGTCATGGAGAAAGTGGCAAGTATTCTTGGTATGCAAGTCGGTGCATCATCACCCAAAGTTGCAGTTGTCCGTTGTAACGGAACATGTGAAAACCGTCCTCGTGTGGTTGTCTATGATGGTGTAAAAAGCTGCCGTGTTGCCAATACAACATGTAGCGGTGAAACAAACTGCGCATACGGATGTCTTGGATGTGGCGACTGTGTAGCTAAGTGCCAGTTTGATACCATAAGAATGAATCCGGCAACTGGACTTCCAGAAGTAGATCCTAAAAAATGTACAGCTTGCGGTGCCTGCGCAAAAGCTTGTCCTCGCAACATCATTGAAATCAGGAATGTGGCTGGCGACAAGAAAGAAGGCATTTATGTGGAGTGCATGAACAAAGACAAAGGTGCAGCAGCCACCAAAGCTTGCGCCGCTGCATGTATCGCCTGCATGAAATGCGAAAAGGTTTGCGGCTTCGACGCTGTACATGTAGAAAACAATCTGGCCTACGTTGATCCGAACAAATGTCAGCTCTGCGGCGAATGTGAGAAAGCATGTCCGAAACATGTAATTGCATTCATGGACATTAACGGAAAGAAGCCAAAGCCGAAACTTGCGGCACCGGCAGCAAAAACTGCGGTAAAGGCTGCGGCACCGAAAGAGCCGTCAACACCTCGGGAACCAATAGTCATCAAGTATGATGCTCCTCTCCTTCCATCACAGCAAATCGTGCTTGCCGGTACAATAGATCTTAATGCACCAGAGAAACAAGAGTCTGCAGGCAAATTAGTGGAAATAGAGCACAAATATGATGCACCATTGTTACCGTCACAGCAGATTCTGCTTGGAGGAAAATAAACATTATAAAGAAACTAAAAACAAGATTATAAAGTGAAGACATTTAGAATTGGCGGAGTACATCCGGCAGAAAATAAATTGTCGGCAGCAGAACCCATCAAAACAGCAGATCTCCCGAAGACTGCCGTATTTCCGATGGGACAGCATATCGGCGCACCAGCCAAACCTATCGTAAAGAAAGGCGACAAGGTAAAAGTCGGGCAAATGATAGCTGAAGCCGGCGGCTTTGTATCAGCACCAATATTCTCGTCTGTCTCCGGTACTGTACTGAAAGTAGACACAGTAGTTGACGCCAGCGGATATGCAAAACCAGCTGTCTACATAACAGTAGAAGGCGATGAATGGGATGAGAGCATAGACCGTAGCGACAACCTTGTGACTCTTAAGGACAAGCCGGAACTGACAGGTAAAGAAATTATCGAGAAAATACAGAAGGCGGGAATCGTCGGTATGGGTGGTGCTTGCTTCCCTTGCCATGTAAAGTTAATGCCTCCTCCTGGTTCAAAACCTGAATGGGTAATCATTAACGCAGTGGAATGTGAGCCTTACCTCACTGCAGACCATCGTCTGATGCTTGAGAAGGCAGATCAGATACTTGTCGGAGTGACACTTCTCATGAAAGCAGCAAATGTAAACAAAGGATATATAGGCATAGAGAGCAACAAGCCTGATGCCATCAAGCTGATGCAGGAGAAAGCTAATGCCTATCCGAACATAGAGGTGGTACCGTTAAAAGTAAAATATCCGCAAGGAGGAGAGAAACAACTCATTGATGCCGTTGTTGGTCGTCAAGTACCGGCACCTCCAGCATTACCGGTAAGTGTAGGAGCTATAATACAAAATGTAGGAACTGCATTTGCTGTTTATGAGGCTGTGATGAAAAACAAGCCTCTGTTTGAACGAGTTGTCACTGTAACGGGAAAAAGCCTTAAACAACCAAGCAATTTCCTTACACGAATGGGAACACCTATGAGCCAGCTTATCGATGCATGTGGCGGTCTGCCGGAAGATACCGGAAAGGTTATCGGCGGCGGTCCTATGATGGGAAAAGCACTTATGAACATTGAGGTTCCAATATGCAAAGGGTCTTCAGGTGTACTTATCATGAACGACAAGGAAGCACGTCGTGGTGAACCACAGCCTTGTATACGCTGTGCAAAATGTGTCGGTGCCTGTCCAATGGGACTGGAACCTTATCTGCTTGCCACCTGCTCAGGCAAAGGCATGTGGGAGAAAGTTGAGGCAGAAGATATCACAAGCTGTATTGAATGCGGCTCTTGCCAGTTCACCTGTCCTTCCAATCGTCCGATGCTCGACCTTATACGCCTCGGAAAATCAACAGTTATGGGTATAATACGTGCCCGAAACGCTAAAAAGTAATCACTATGGCAAATAAATTAATAGTATCATTATCACCACATGTACATTCTAACGACACGGTGCAGAAGAATATGTATGGTGTATGCATTGCACTTCTTCCAGCACTTATATGTTCGTTTGTCATATTTGGTGTGGGCGCGATAACAGTAACCGCAGTATCGGTTGCATCGTGCGTGTTTTTTGAATGGGCTATCAACAAGTACCTGATGAAGAACGACAGACCAACCGTCACAGACGGTTCTGCCATCCTCACAGGTTTGCTTCTCGCCTTCAACGTTCCTTCTAATCTTCCTTTGTGGATTATGATAATAGGTGCATTATTCGCTATCGGAGTAGTGAAAATGACCTTCGGCGGACTTGGATGCAACCTTTTCAATCCAGCACTTGCTGGCCGTGCTTTCCTACTTATCTCCTTCCCGGTACAAATGACCACATGGCCCGTACCTATGCAAGGGTTTGGAACTTATCTTGATGCCGAAACAGCTGCAACTCCACTTTCCATCATGAAGGCGGCAGTAAAAGCAGGTGATGCAAGCATCCTTGAACAGTTGCCAAACGCGATGGAAATGCTGATTGGACGAACCGGAGGCTGTCTGGGTGAAGTGAGTGCTCTCGCAATCATCATAGGTTTGATTTTCATGCTTGCAAAGAAAATCATCACTTGGCATATTCCTGTTTCCATCCTCGTTACTGTATTCGTATTCTCAGGATTAATGAACTTGGCTAATCCGGTTTATGCATCTCCTGTGGTAGAATTACTCAGTGGCGGATTGCTCCTCGGAGCTGTATTCATGGCAACAGACTATGTTACATCACCTATGTCAAAAAAAGGACAAATCATATATGGTGTAGCGATAGGGTTCCTTACTGTCGTAATCCGTACATTCGGTGCATATCCGGAAGGTATGTCGTTTGCAATCCTTATCATGAACGCATTCACTCCGCTTATCAACAATTATTGTAAACCTAAAAGATTCGGGGAGGTAGTGAAATGAAAAAACTCAGTTCTTCATTAACAAACATGGCAGTAGTACTTACAGTCATTGCCATTATCGCTGGCGGTGCCCTTGCATATGTCAACAGCGTTACAGCTCCTCAAATCGAGAAGATAAATGCAGAGAATCTGGCTGCCGGCATCAAGAAAGTCATAGGAAATGACGATCTGATAGTATCTGACACAAAGGATATAGACAAATATACAGTTTATACTACTACTGACAAAGAGGGAAATATTCTCGGTACAGCTATATCCACCAGTGAAAACGGTTTCGGTGGTCCACTTCAAGTACTTGTCGGATTTGACAACGAAGGAACTATTCTCGGATATACAATCCTTGCAAGCCAGGAAACACCAGGACTCGGTGCTAAAGCCGGACTGTGGTTCCAAAAAGGTGAGAAAGGCGATATTATCGGAAAAAATCCGGGAAAATGCAATTTCACAGTAAGCAAAGACGGAGGAGATGTAGACGCCATTACAGCCTCAACCATCACTTCACGTGCCTTTCTTCTTGCCATACAGAATGCCTACAACCAACTTATGGCAGACGGCAAGACGGAAGCAACAGGCAAAGCTAAGTCAGAAAAAAGCTGTAGCATTCCTGAATCATGCCAATGTGAAAACTGTAGTTGCGAGGAGCCGTGTAATTGTACAGTAAAATGTGGAAACACATGCGAAGAAAGTGACAAATGTAACGAATAAAGAAAGGAGACAAAGATTATGAATAACTTTAAAGTTTTGATGAATGGCATCGTCAAGGAGAATCCTACCTTTGTACTTCTTCTTGGTATGTGTCCAACTCTTGGTACAACTTCCTCTGCCATAAACGGTCTTTCAATGGGTCTGGCAACAATGTTCGTACTTATACTTTCCAATCTGCTTATATCACTTATCAAGAACCTTATTCCTGACATGGTTCGCATTCCGTCATATATTGTTGTTATCGCATCGCTTGTGACAATACTACAGATGCTTATGCAAGCATATGTACCGGGAATTTATGCAACTCTTGGACTCTTCATCCCTCTCATTGTGGTGAACTGTATCATCCTTGGCCGTGCAGAAGCATTTGCCGCCAAGAACGGTCCGGTGGCATCAATCTTTGACGGAATAGGTATAGGATTAGGCTTCTCGTTTGCACTGACAATACTTGGTGCAGTACGTGAACTCTTTGGTACTGGTGTTGTATTCAAGAGTGATGATTTCGGAATACCGGGTATTACAGTTCAAGGCGAAGAATATGGTATGCTCATATTTGTACTTGCACCAGGTGCATTCCTCATCCTCGGCTATCTGATTGCGATTGTTAACAAGATGCGCAAAGCATAATGTAAGAATCCATATTTTGGAAACCACAAAACAGAATCATTATGGAATATATATTGATATTTATCACAGCGATATTTGTAAATAACGTTGTATTGGCACAGTTCCTCGGCATCTGCCCTTTCCTCGGAGTATCCAAAAAGGTGTCCACAGCTGCGGGAATGGGTGCTGCAGTAACATTCGTGCTTACATTGGCAACAATTGTAACTTACATTGTGCAAAAATTCGTACTGGACGCTAATGGTCTCGGATATTTGCAGACAATAGCATTTATCCTTATCATTGCCGCATTGGTACAGATGGTAGAAATCATCTTGAAGAAAGTGTCACCATCCCTTTATCAGGCTCTTGGTGTATTCCTTCCACTCATTACAACCAACTGTTGTATTCTTGGTGTAGCAATTCTTGTGATACAGAAAGACTATGATCTTCTTCACGGTATTGTTTATGCCATCTCCACTGCTATAGGCTTCGCACTTGCAATGGTTGTATTCGCCGGATTGCGCGAACAGCTATCTCTTGTAAAACTGCCTAAAGCAATGGACGGTATGCCTATAGCACTTGTCACTGCAGGTCTGCTTGCAATGGCATTTATGGGATTCAGCGGTGTTGACGGTGGATTGAAAATACTCTTCGGGTTAGAATAATGCAATAACAAACTTGTAACCTATAAAAAGAGGCTGTCCAACACAAAAGTTTGGCAGTCTCTTTTTTATAGACATATCCCAACAACATAAAATATCCCAACAACATAAAAAACGATGAAGAAAAATGAAAAAACAAACTAAAGCTATTCATACCCAATTCCAAAGCCAAGATGCATATAATGCCCTTTCAATGCCGGTATACCATACAGCTGCATACGAATTTGCGAATGCCAAAGAAATGGCTGATGCATTTTGCGGACGAAGCAATGCACCAGACTATTCGCGGGTAATGAACCCCACAGTCACATTTTTTGAGAATAAAGTAAAAGAACTCACTGGTGCATCCGAAGTAATAGCACTCAGTTCCGGTATGGCTGCGATAAGCAACACATTATTATGCCTTGCAGCTGCAGGAAAAAATATCGTATCGTCACGTCACCTTTTTGGAAATACCTACTCATTAATATCCAGCACATTGGGCAGATTCGGCATCAAGTCCAAACTATGTGATCTAACGAACATAAAAGAAGTCGGAGAAACTGTTGACAGCCATACATGTTGCATCTATCTGGAAACTATTACCAATCCTCAGATGGAGGTGGCAGATCTGCTTGCACTCTCTGACATAGCCCATACACATGGTATTCCACTGATTGCAGATACTACTCTTATTCCTTTTACAGAATTTAATGCACATGAGCTGGGAGTAGACATCGAAGTCGTATCAAGCACCAAATACATTTCAGGAGGTGCCACATCTATTGGAGGACTTATCATAGATTATGGTACATGCCCCAAATTCGGAAACAAAATACGTACGGAAATGCTACTTAATTTAGGTGCATATATGACTCCACATGTGGCATATATGCAGACTATCGGACTGGAAACCATTGATGTCCGCTATCACAGACAAGCCTCCAATGCCTTGACTTTAGCCAAAAAGCTATGCACATTGCCTACAATCAAACGGGTTAACTACTTGGGGCTGGAAGATAATCAGTATCATAATCTTGCACAGAAGCAATTCGGAAAAACAGCCGGTGCCATGATTACAATCGACCTGGAAAACAGTGATGCATGCTTCAACTTTATCAATCGCCTAAAACTAATATGTCGTGCCACCAATCTGTTTGACAATAAATCATTGGCAATACATCCGGCAAGCACTATATTCGGTTTATTCACAGAACAACAAAGAAAAGAAATGGATGTACTTGATACAACCATCCGCTTGTCTATCGGGCTGGAAGATGTGGAAGACCTATTCGAAGACATCAAACAGGCTGTAATGTAATACAGAACAATCAATAATTTTAACTGATATAAAAAATTATGGGAAAATATAATTTCGACAAAATAATAGACAGGCACAATACAAATGCCTTAAAAACAGACGTATTAGAGGAGCGATACGGAGCCTCAGATCTGATTCCACTATGGGTTGCAGACATGGATTTTGAGACTCCTCATTTCATTACCGATGCTCTGCGTGAAAGACTTTCACACTCTCTGTTCGGTTATACAGTAGAACCAAAGGAATACTGGCAGACAATCATTGAATGGCTTATATCGCATCACAACTGGAAAGTGGAACGCGAATGGCTTACCTATATTCCTGGTATTGTAAAAGGTATAGGAATGGCTATCAATGTATTTGTCAAGGAAGACGAAAAGGTAATCATACAACCACCAATATACCATCCCTTCCGTCTCACTCCGCTTGGCAACAAACGCAAAGTTGTATACAACCCATTACACAGAAATGAGGACGGTTCATATTCAATGGACTTTGAAAACCTTGAGAAAGTGACAGACAACAAATGCCGACTGCTGATACTCTCCAACCCTCATAATCCTGCAGGTATAGTATGGGATAAAGAAACTCTCACCCGTCTTGCAGATTTCTGCCACAGACATCACATCATTGTCATATCAGATGAGATACATTGTGACATGACACTATGGGGAAACCGACATATTCCGTTTGCCACAGTGTCAGAGGAAGCGGCAAATTGCAGTATTACTTTCGGCGCACCTTCAAAGACGTTCAATATCGCGGGGATTGTAAGTTCATACACCATCGTTCCTAACGAAATACTCCGCAATCAATTTTTCTCATGGCTACAAGCCAACGAACTGAACGAACCGAACATGTTCGCCCCGATTGCCACAATTGCAGCCTTCAGCAAAGGAGAAGAGTGGAGAAAAGAAATGCTACATTATATAGAAAAGAACATTGATTTTGTCATAGACTTCTGCGCTCGCCGCATTCCGGAAATCAGACCTTTACGTCCACAAGCCTCCTTCCTTGTGTGGCTGGATTGTCGCAGACTGAATATGAGCCACAGCGAACTGTCGGATTTGTTCATCCATAAAGCACACCTTGCACTGAATGACGGTGCGATGTTCGGAAAAGAAGGAGAAGGCTTTATGAGAATGAACATTGCATCCCCTCGAAGTATATTGCTTCAAGCATTGGAACAATTGGAAAAAGCAATACGAGGTTAAGAAAAGAATCCGGTACCTTGCATTCGGATTACAAGTACCGCCCCGACAAAAATGTCCAAAAACCTGTATGAAAAAGGACTGCACCCTAAAAGCCTTGTATATAACTTTTTTAGGGTGCAGTCCTATAAGAAAGCCTCTTCCGATATATCCTCTATTCTATAAAGAATTTATGTTTCAACTGCTTTCCCGGCAATTTGAATGTCAGTTCTATGAAGTTTTCCTCATCATCAAGACAATCTTCATCATTATAAGTAATCACGATATCATTTCCCTTCGCTTTAGCAGCAAGCTGAGAAGCACAATTCGCTTTCATTTTTGGCATTGCAGACGTCTTTATCTTACGTCCCTTAAACATAAGTGAAACGATGTATTCACTTCCCATTCCGCCACGTCCCTCTACAGATATAAGAGCCGGTATCTTTTTGTACCTATTGACCACACTCTCAACCCATTGTTTACGTGCATTATCAAAGAAATACTCTACAGCCGGCTTCAACTTAGCCAAACATGCATCAATTTCCTCAACAGACTGAATCTCGTCCACATTCTGTTCCATTTCCGTCACCAGTGCTACCATCTCTTCATCGCGCTTGTTAAAATCTTCCTGCAACGCATAAAGTTCTCCTTTTGTAAAAGGATAGCGTACACTAAAACTATATACGATCTTACCGGTTTTCTTCTCTGACAGCTTTTCCCAATAAGAATCGGAGGCTTTGGCAAAAGTAATACCGGAAATAAAAGGCAAAGCACCCACTTGTGTCGTTCCCTTAGACCGAAATTCAGCGGTGGCCTCAACTTCATGCCCTCGTGTTATTTGTTCCACTATATTTTCAGATGAAAATTCTATATTCTGCGCCACCGACTGAGCTATCTGTAATTTCACATTATCCAAACACTTCTGCTTGGCACCTTCCAAATCACCATCTGTAGCAGAAGCAATGATAAAGTTCTCTTCCACATTACCAACCCATAACGGTGTTTTTTTCTGACTGCGCTCAATCACCTTGTAATCTTGGGCACACACCGGAAGGACTGCCATCCAGCACAATACGGCGCATACGTACACTCTCGCAAACACAGCAACCATATCCATAGTTCTTATCTTCATAAAAGTATTCAATTAAAAGAACCGCCTACCATTCAACAGGCAGATTCCGAATTACAATCTTATAACCACCCACCTTCAATTCCACAAGAGGAAGCTCGGCATACTCCTTGGTCACATTCTGCAACTCAAGCACACGTCCAATAGCCACCCCCTTAGGCATTCGGTTACCATATTTGTTTGTACTATATCCATGTGCATCAGCAAAAGTCCATCGCGTAAGCTCTATACCCTCAGGCGCAAAAGCAGAAGACATGTCAAAATCTACCGTATTGTCACGCTCTTTATTTACAACCCGATAGTTGAGGCGTACCGTATTTGAGGCACGATTGCCCTTACAGTACAAAAGCTCAAAGCCAAGTTCGTCGCTGCCTATCTCCACCGTATATTTGCTTTTCTGCACCTTCGGTTCTTCCACCATAGGCGCAGGCTCAGCCGGTTCTTCTTCCACAACAGGTTCCAGCTCCGGCTCTTCGGTCAGCAACTCCTCTTCCGGATCAGCAGCCTCCTCCGGCTGCTCGTCTCTACGCTCCGGCAATGGAAGACCGTTAGTCTCGTAATACTCGGCAATTCTTTTGCGCGCATTACGTATGAACCTCACATAGACAGGGTCTGTAACTTTTATGCTCTTAATCAAGGAATTAATAGCCTCAGACTCAGACCCGACAGCACTTGCCTTCACATCCACTGTCACGGAATTGTAGACACTGCCATCATATTTGTTGTGAACAACCAACGAGAACTCACCCGTCACAAGAGAGACATCACGCAGCAAACCGTCTGTTTTCTTTGCTTGTCCCAAACTAAGTTCCGGCTCAATGACAAAAGCATCCGTAAGTGTCACCGCACCGGCATTATTGCGGGCAATGATTTTCTCCACCTTCTGCTTTACAGCCTCTTTCTGTTCATCCGTCAGCCTTTCAGACTTCGGAGTCCCTGCCATAAAATTCACGGCACTTTCCTGCGCCGCTGTCTCAAACGAAACGGCAGCCATGAGGAAAGCGACTATAGTGAAACCAAGTTTCTTCATATTCCAACAGTTTAAGTTATTTGATTGTAACTACAACACCCTGTCCCAAAGTAACGATGGAAGCCTGATATTCTCCGTTCAAACGCTCATTCAAGAACTTGCGGAACGCATTTCTGAAAGTAGAAACTGAATATGCACGTCCGGTCTTCTCATCCCATATCGGAATCCTTACAGTTAGGTCTATTATCTTATCGCTTGAACGACTCATGTCGTACACTCCGTTCATGGCATTCGCTGCAAGCCAGTCCTCAAGCTCCACCTTAAACTCTTCTCCGCTCTCCGGCGAAGGCTGGTCGAAATCCCAGTCCTCCACATTCTGGTCGAGAACCATCTGCACAGACAACTCCCGTCCGTTGCGCACAATCTCCAAGAATGCAGTCTGCAACGTAGTAAAGAAGTCTTTCTTTATTTTCGAGATGGCATAGTCTGCCAGACGCACGGAGTCTGTCGTCATGTATCTTCCACTAAGGAATGTAGAACTTGCCAGCGTGGTTGCCGTCTGCTTCTCCGTAGCGTTCAGTTCGAGCGATACTTCTCCCTGATTGTTAGGACGAGGAATATAGTTTATCTTCGCCATCACCACAATGTCCGTAGACAAGTTCTGAATCATCATGCTGACAGCATCCGACTGAGAGCCTTCAGTAGTCAAATCAGAGTTCTTTGCCTTTTGAACCATAGAAATAAAATCTTTGGTACGGTATCCGTTCTTGCTGAACTCACTGGTTATCTTGCTTACTGCATGGCTTAACATCTGGTTATTCTCTAACAGCGAACGCACGTTCTCGTTTTCACGAGTAAACGGTACGACTGTCAGTGTCGGCATATTTGGCAGTTCCACATGAGAAGAAGCCACACCGGAGGAGTTGTTTATATCTCGCATCAGAGCATCGTAATAGATTTCCGCCTCCACCTTCACCCTGTAGCTATTTCCCAACTTCACCACATCGCCCACTTCCTCAAACTGTCCAACAAACACAGAGTATCTGCCTTCCTCAAACAACCGACGCTCATAATTCGTGTCATGAGCATATGCCAATGCCTTGCCATTATTCACACCTTCTACACCATTATATAATAAGGTATAGATAGCAGACTTCACAGCCATCTCCATTGCCGTTTTCTTCTTGTCACTTTGTCCTGATGAGCGCAACTTGATCGTTTTTCCATCATTGCTGACAAGAACAGCATCACTCATGTACTTTGTCTGGGCATGTAAAACCACTGCAAACGCAGCCAACAACCATAAGCCACAACACACAAAAATTCTACTCATTTTCATTTACTTTCATTTATAACAGCCGCCCGAATACACATCTCGGTTGACAATCGGATCCAAACTAATATTTAATCCGTCATCAAAATCCGGTCAGGATATTCAGGCAACTACCTTTTTATATTAAGAGTGAAAGACTCCTATCTTTACATACTTTCCAGTGCAGAGTTTGCTTTTTCCAACAGCGTAGTTCTTACATGCGACTTTATCACAAGTGTCTCGCCATCGCGCATTGATTTCAGAATCAAATCGCCGCCTTTCTTCACCTTGCAACATGATACATCCTCACCTTCTACTGCCTCGACAGCAATCTCTCCAATTTCCTTGTTAACGGAACGTCCTGCCACCTGACGCACGGCAAACACCTTGAAACGCGCATTCTTGGCAATACCATTATTACTACCTATATTGATATAGACCTCTTCAGCCTTACCCTTGTTCTCCTTGCTGACCTCTATAATCGCACCTTCAACCTTAAACTGCGTTTCTATAAATTTCTTCACTTTTCCAGACTTACTTACAACAGATGCCACAGATTCACTTTCAGTATCAGCAGTAGCAGACTCGCTATAAGATTTTGTCTCGACCATAGTCCCGTCTTTTACCTTTATCACTTTAATAGAGTACATCAGCTTGCTCTCATAGCTAATCTTAATTTTCCCGTCACTATCCTTCGTTTCCTTACGAGTAGTAGTAAGATTGGTAATCTGACCGGATATAATATATTCAGCTCCCAAAACACCAATAGCACTCAGACGCTCCATATTATTACCTTCATCAACAGACATATCGTTTTGAGTGCGACGTAATTTTTCATATTGCTGCACCTTGTCTGACTCGATATCTATCACAACCACTCTTCCAGACTGTATCACATTCTGCAACACATTATTGCGTACCACATCTGCAACTTCTTTCTTTATTTCAGAAGGATAGGTGAAATAATCAATCAATACAGTTGATTTAGCCCCCGGCTCCACAGCATCTTGTGCATAAGATAACAAAGAAAGCACTAACAAACAAATTCCCAAAGATAAAACTCGCTTAATCATAAAATAATATTTTAAATGGTAAATAAAATCCCCTTTCTTTCATACAACTCAATCCTCTCATTCCAAAATTAAAGTTGACAAAAGTCCTGACAAATATAATAATAAATAAAAATATCCACAAACGAGCAAACATTTTTTTGAAAAAAAGTTTATTTTAATCATCTTTAGCAGAATACACGTAGGCTTATAACACTATTAAAGCATTAAGTTTACGTAAATTCGGAATAAAAACCTCTCATGAAAAGCACATAATCAACATATTATTCCATATCTTTTAATCTGACAAACAATAAATGATAAAAACATACCACGATGGCTGCCAAGACAAGGCTGTAGATGTTTTTTTGCGTTATTGATGAATCTGACAAAAGTTGCAAGCGTAAAATTTCGGAAAAGCTCTTTCTTCCAACCAATGAAAGGAAACAGCGCAGCCGCAAAGCCTTCCTCTCTGGCAGCGGGAATATGACAATTCTTTTCCTATGTTATTCCGCTACTTGCCGCAAATTCAATCGCTGTCATATCCATTGTATCTGTAAATATATAGAACACATGATTTCCTCCAATGCGGTGTCCCATAGCAGACTTACAGAGCCGGAACACCGTATGCTCCTCCAGCTTTTCGCATCCAGCTGATGCACGGGCATAAGTTTCGTGGACAGTGCCATGGCACTGGTATGCCACAATCCGAGAGAACAAGAAAAACTGTTTTGCGGTTCTACAAACATGACAGGACCGTTGTCTGAAGCCTTTTTCACCCCACTGAATTCTATAATCAGCACTGTCGATTATAAAATCAGCAGTGCAGTTTTTACAATCAGCAGTGCTGATTATAAAAACTACAATGCTGATTGAAGAAAATTCCACGCTGAAAATAAGGTTTCTCCCCGCTGATTCTTTTAATCCGCCGCACAAGATTTTCAAATCAACGCTGCCGGTTCGAGAAATTTGCGCATTGTCCCGACTTTGAGGGTGCATACAAAAAAAGAAGGCCGCAACGAAGCACGGACATTGCTATGCTTCAGTCCATATCTGATGATTTTTTAGTCCTGTATACCTATCTATAGATTTGTCATTATAATCTGTTATGCCCCAATTATAATGACAAATATTCCTCACTAGACAAATTCATATTCGATAAAGATTCGGTCAGCAACCATGATATGCTTCAGAAATAAATGTGGACAACAGCGAGTGTTGCATGACAACGAAAACATTTGTTTATTTTCAAGAACTTGCAGAAACTCAGTTCCATGAATTCTTATAAAAAAGCACACTACGGCTGTTTCCCATCATATTAAATTACCAAAACAACAGACAATCAACAATTATCATATTGACATTTGGGAGAATAGCTACTTCCAAGTAAAAAAACAAAGGCATGTGCGAATAATCCGTTAATTCCACATGCCTTTGTCATCAGTATCATCCTTTGTCTGTGTGTAATTTCTCTTTTAAGAACTTTCCCGTATAGCTTTCAGCACAATCCGCAACCTCTTCGGGTGTACCGCAAACAACAATGTTGCCCCCTTTTTTTCCGCCTTCAGGACCAAGATCGACAATGTGATCCGCACACTTGATAACATCCATATTATGCTCAATAATAATGATCGTATGTCCACGGCTTATCAGAGAATTGAATGACTGAAGCAATTTCTTTATGTCATGAAAATGCAATCCGGTAGTAGGCTCATCAAAAATAAAAAGAGTAGGAACCGATTTTTCTTGACTAAGATAATAAGCCAATTTGACACGTTGGTTTTCTCCACCGGAAAGAGTCGAAGAACTCTGCCCAAGCTTCAAATAACCAAGCCCTACATCCTGCAAAGACTTCATTTTTGCCACAATCTTTTTCTGGTTGTGCTCCGTAAAAAACTCAATAGCCTGATTTATGGTCATATTAAGGATGTCGTAGATATTATATCCTTCATATTTTACTTCAAGAATATCATTCTTAAACCGTTTGCCATGACATGATTCACACTCCAATACAAGATCATTCATGAACTGCATTTCCACTGTGACAGTGCCTTCTCCCTTGCATTCCTCACAGCGTCCGCCATCAGCATTGAACGAAAAATAAGCGGGAGTATACCCCAACTGTTTCGACAACTGCTGTGAAGCCATAAGCTTTCGTATCTCATCGTATGCGCCGATATAAGTGACCGGATTACTTCGGCTTGACGTACCTATCGGATTTTGGTCTACGAAGTCAACTTTCTTTATCATGTCTATACATCCGGTTATACAGGTATGCTGCCCCGGACGGTCGCACACCTCATCCAGATTGCGCTTCATCGCCCTATACAGAATATCACGCACAAGTGTAGACTTGCCGCTCCCACTGACCCCAGTCACCACAGTCATTACATTGAGAGGGAATTTCACATTCACACCCTTGAGATTGTTTTCTCTGGCTCCTTTTACCTCTATATAGTTGTTCCAGGGACGATGAGTTTCCGGCAGCTCTATGTTGTCTTCATGCAATAAATACCGTACCGTATGGCTCTCACTTCCATGTCGCAAATCCTTCATATCGCCTCTGTACACAATCTCACCACCAAGTCGCCCTGCATTAGGACCGACATCAATGATATAGTCTGCCGCACGTATAATCTCTTCATCGTGTTCTACCACCACAACCGTATTCCCCAGATTCCTGAGTTCGTGCAGCACATGTATCAACTTTTGAGTATCCCGGCTGTGAAGTCCTATACTCGGTTCGTCAAGAATATACAGAGAACCGACAAGACTGCTCCCCAGACTGGTTGCAAGATTAATTCTCTGGCTTTCCCCTCCCGAAAGCGTGTTACTCAGACGGTTAAGGGTAAGATAGCTCAAACCGACATCAGAGAGAAATTTCAGACGACTTTTTATTTCTGTAAGCAGACGCCCAGCTATCAGCATGTCATGTTCATTCAGACTGATATTGCAAAAAAAGTCGTAAAGTTCAGAGATGGGCATTTCCACAAGTTCCGTGATGGTTCTTCCATCGACCTTCACATAATTAGCTTCTTTTTTAAGACGGGTGCCCAAGCAAACAGGACACGAGGTCTTCCCTCTGTATCTTGCAAGCATCACCCTGTACTGAATCTTATATTGGTTTTCACGCAACATGTCGAAGAAGCGATCAATACATACCTGATCCCTTTTCCCCTCACCCTTACATCCATGCCACAACAAATCTTTCTGCTCCTGTGTCAGCTGATAATATGGCGTGAATATAGGAAAACCGTTCTTTTCAGACCTTCGTATGAATTCCTTCTTCCATTCTCCCATTTTTTCTCCTCGCCAGCACACTACAGCCCCATCATATACACTCAGTTCCATATTAGGTATGACAAGATTTTCATCTATGCCTACTATTTTACCGAATCCCTCACATTCAGGACATGCACCGGCAGGAGAATTGAAAGAAAACATCTGATCATTAGGTTCCTCAAATTCAATACCGTCAGCTTCAAACTTCATGGAGAAGAAATGTTCTTCTCCGTCAGGCATAAATTTCAGGATACACTGTCCGTCACCTTCATAAAGAGCTGTCTGTGTGGAATCCGTCAGACGACTGACCGTCGCCTTATCATTGCGCACAGTCAGCCGGTCTACCACCACATTTATTGCAGTATCGCCCGGTGTTGATTTTTTTTGTGCCCGTCTTTCATTCAGATATTCTTCGATAAGCATCACATTCCCATCGACTTCAATTCTACTGAAGCCTTGCTTCAGGTCCATTTCAAGCTGTTCTTCCTGAGTCCGCCCGGCATGAGGCACAAGTGGAGTAAGAACCATGAACCTCGTTCCCTCTTCCTTTTGCTTCATACATTCAACCACATCTTCAGCAGTATGCTTCTTCACCTCCTTGCCACTGAGAGGAGAGAAAGTGTGCCCTACTCTCGCAAACAACATACGCAAATAATCATAGATTTCCGTAGATGTGCCGACTGTAGACCGCGGATTTCTGCTGATGACCTTCTGTTCAATGGCTATAGCAGGCGGAATGCCCTGAATAAAGTCGCATTCAGGCTTACCCATACGGCCGAGGAACTGTCTCGCGTATGTTGAAAGGCTTTCAACATATCTTCGTTGTCCTTCGGCATAAAGAGTGTCGAACGCAAGTGATGACTTGCCGCTTCCACTGACCCCGGTCACCACCACAAATTTATCTCTTGGCACCTCGACATCAATATTCTTTAGATTATTGACCCGAGCACCTTTAATTCTTATGCTGTTTTCCATCTGTTTATGTCGAATGTGATATGTAGATAATAAGCTGAAAATATAAATTATAAACCGTAAACGGAATATTTCAATTTATGCCACAACAATATTCCAAATTGTGCTAACAGGATCATATTATATGATGTTGACCTCCGGACGTATGTCTATGCCAAACTTCTCCTTGACACTATGACATACAGCATCACTCAATGCAAGAATATCTTCGCCTGTAGCACCACCAAGATTGACAAGCACAAGTGCCTGAAGAGAATGAACACCAGCACTGCCAAGACTCTTTCCTTTCCAGCCACACTTCTCTATCATCCACCCTGCCGGTATTTTCACGCCTCCTTCAGCCTGATAAAAGGGCATATCAGGAAACTCCGTATGCAATTGTTCAAATTTGTCATGGCTTACGACAGGATTCATGAAGAAGCTGCCAGCATTTCCAAGAACCTTAGGATCCGGAAGCTTGCTCATCCGCATGGATATGACAGTCTGGCGCACAAGGGCAACGGTGATTTCTGTGTCCTCACCAAGCATTGAACGTATATTACCATAATCGAGTTTGGGAATAAATTTCTTGGAAAGCTGGAAAGTGACGTATGTAATTGCATATTTCCCCTTCAGTTTGTCCTTAAAGACACTTTGGCGATAGCCGTAGTTGCATTCAGCATTTCCGAAGATATGTTTCTCTCCACTTGTAATCTCTATTGCTTCCACCATAGTAATCACATCTTTTGCCTCCATGCCGTATGCACCGATATTCTGCACAGCAGAAGCCCCCACCTCACCGGGTATCAGCGACAGATTCTCAATGCCGCTCCATCCCTGTTCCACAGTATATGCAACAAAGTCGTCCCATATTTCGCCTGCACCAACCCGAAGCATGACTTCTTCACTTGTCTCCTCAACCATTTGAATGCCATGTATGGCACTATGTAAAATCGTCCCCTTGAAATCTTTAGTAAACAAGAGATTGCTTCCTCCTCCAATGTGAAGCATATTCTTACATCCGAACTGATGAATAATGGACTGCAATTCTTCTTCTGATCCATATTCAATGAAACGTGATGCAGAAACATTGATGCCAAAGGTGTTGTGTCCCAATAAAGGATAATTTGTAAAATCAAGCATATTGAATCTGTATTTTTAACAAGAAAGAGCAGGTGTTAATTCTCTATTTCGATAAGCCGCCACTGCCCTCCTTTTTTATCAAACTTGAATTTGATATAAATTCCGCTACTCAGTTCTTCCATAAGAAGCACTTTCCTGTTTTGACTGATAGAGCTCTGCCCATAATCGATATTCACAAGTATATCTTCTGGTATGGGAAGCTCTTCCTTAAGTTCAAGCCATTCATTAAAAGAAATATACTCTTCCGTCACTTCGTCCGAATCATCCTCTGAAGGAGTAATGAATTTCAAAGGTTGATTTATGGCATCATGAAAGTCTATCGAGTCATTTGCAAATCTGGTATAGAAAGAAAGGAAACTGCCATTGGGAGTCTGGGTCATGGTTTCATTTTCAATATCCGTAAGCATCCATTTCCCTTCAATGCGCCTAAAATTAAATTTTTCTATATAGTCGTCCTTCAGATATATCCATTCTATGCTTACAGCGTTCACACAGGTGTCCTTCTGCAACTCCATCTCCTGTTCACGCTCATAGATGACAGTATAGTATTCTTGAGTCGCAAATCTGTTATACCTGTTCCAATCGTCATGGGAGAGTGCAATAACTTCATTGCCGTTATGTAATTTTAATGGGAATACAATCCGAGCATTCTGCATCTTATGATCTGACGTAAAGTTGAAAAAGAAATCATCAAACAACTCATCAACCGACTCAGGCAAGACCTCTTCCTCCAAAAGAGTAAGGGTATCTTCCACCTGTTCAAGCGAATCTGTCTCTTCTATAATGGGGCTGACCGGACATTTCGTGTTTTCGGAGCATGTCCAAAGGAGGATGCAGGCAAAAGCCATGCACAAATAAAACTTTACCATTTTCTTTTAGAATGTAACCTATGTCGGAATTTCATGCAGGCATGAATATTTCTCTCAAAATCGTGCAAATTTAGTTGTTTCTTTTTTTATGTAGCACTACATTCTTAAGTTATTTTCTTACCTTTGCCGAAAAATAAACCGAACACATAATTTTTCAATAAAAAATGTTAGACAAGATAAAAGATTTACTTGCGGAAATAGAAAATCTAAAAGCTGTCAACGCACAGGAAATAGAGGAAATCCGCATTAAATATCTCAGTAAGAAGGGTGCGGTCACAGCCCTTATGAATGATTTCCGAAGTGTTCCTGCGGAGCAGAAGAAGGAAGTGGGAATGAAAATCAATGAACTGAAGACTAAGGCACAAGAAAAGATAAACGAACTGAAGGCTGCATTCGAAACAGACGATGCGGGTTCTGACGACATAGACATCACACGTACTGCTTATCCGGTACAACTTGGTACCCGCCATCCTCTTACCATTGTAAAAAATGAAATCATCGATATTTTCTCACGTCTTGGATTCTCGCTGGCAGAGGGACCGGAAGTAGAGGACGATTGGCATGTGTTCTCATCCATGAACTTTGCAGACGATCATCCGGCAAGAGATATGCAGGACACTTTTTTTGTTGAAGCACATCCGGATGTAATACTCCGTACTCATACCAGCTCTGTTCAAAGCAGGGTTATGGAACGGCAGCAGCCACCAATACGTGTGATATGCCCGGGAAGAGTATACCGCAACGAAGCTATTTCTGCACGCGCACATTGTTTCTTCCATCAGCTTGAAGGACTTTATGTAGATAAGGATGTGTCGTTCACAGACCTTAAGCAAGTTCTCCTCCTGTTTGCTAAAGAGATGTTTGGAAATGACACAAAGATCCGCCTGAGGCCTTCATACTTTCCGTTTACAGAACCATCAGCCGAAATGGATATAAGCTGTAACATCTGTGGAGGAAAAGGATGTTCGTTCTGCAAAAATACAGGCTGGGTAGAAATTTTAGGATGCGGAATGGTTGATCCTGCAGTTCTTGAATTAAACGGAATAGACAGCAGTATTTACAAAGGATATGCCTTCGGACTTGGAATCGAGCGTATTACAAACCTTAAATATAGTGTAAAGGATCTTAGAATGTTCTCTGAAAACGACTTGCGTTTCCTGAGGGAATTCGAGTCGGTAAATTAATATGAAAATGCAGCGGAAACGCTGCATTTTCAGTTTTTATGGAAGCCAACGTTTTTTGAAAAAGATTATTTATATGAAAGAACGTCTTTTCACTTTCAATTATATATTACTGCTTGGAGCCAACTTTCTTATGTATTCAGGTTTCTGGATGCTGGTTCCGGTACTTCCTTTTTATTTGCATGAGACATACAACTGTACAGAAAGCGTGATAGGTATGATATTATGCTGTTACACCATCTCATCTTTATGTATACGACCTTTCTCTGCCTATCTACTTGACACTTTCAAGCGCAAACCATTATACATCATTGCATACTTTGTTTTTTGCTCATGCTTTCTGGGCTATATATTATCTGCCACATTAGCTGTTTTCATCGTATTACGAATAGCTCACGGACTGGCATTCGGTACAGTTACTGTAGGAGGAAATACAATCGTTGTTGACATAATGCCTTCATCGCGCAGAGGGGAAGGACTTGGATATTACGGTCTGACCAATAATACTGCTATGAGTATCGGGCCAATGATTGGACTGATGCTGAAAGACTCAATGACCTTTGAGAATCTGTTTATTGTAGGTCTTGCCTGCACTGTCACAGGATTCATCCTGGCATTGTCTGTAAGATGTCCGCAAAAGCCCCAAATAAAACGCCAACCGATTTCGTTTGACCGTTTCATATTGATAAAAGGTATTCCAGCCACAGTGGCATTGCTTCTACTGTCAATCCCCTATGGTGCAACAACAAATTATGTGGCTGTTTATGCACAAAATATAGGGCTCAATGTCCCGACCGGACTGTTTTTTACATTCATGGCTATAGGAATGGGAGTGAGTCGTATATTCTCAGGGAAATGGGTTGACAGAGGATTTATCTGCAAAATCATATCTTATGGATTCTATTTAGTAGCCGCTGCCTTTATCCTCCTTTCAAGCTGTATATATATCGTGTCGTGGAATACAGTTATGTGTACGTTTGCTTTTTTCCTCGTAGCACTAATGCTTGGCATAGGATTTGGTGTGATGTTCCCAGCTTACAACACTTTATACATCAATCTTGCACCAAATAACCGTAGAGCCACTGCGACATCCACCTACCTCACTGCATGGGACATAGGCATCGGCATAGGTATTTTCTCAGGCGGAATCATTGCTGAAAAATTTTCTTATGACAAAATATATCTGGTTGGAACCGGCTTTTGTCTACTTGCCATGTTGTATTTTAATTTGTATGTAGCACAACATTACGAACGCAATAAATTGAGATAAAAGCACAAAAATATTCCACAAATTCAGAGGAATTCACCTCTGATTTTGCCTTTCCACTCATTTCTTTGTTTACGATTCCACATCAATAATTTTGCGGTTTCCCGAAAATGTGACTATTTAATCTGTGAGAGTGCCTTTTTCTTCGCCAGAAAAAGGCACTCTCACATTCTGTCTTTTTTGTATCAGGGAAAATGCCAGATATTTCGCTTCAGATACTTTAAATATGCCACACCGTTTCAAACAGACGGTGTGGGTTATTCATGAAGGTATGAAACAAGGAAAGAAAAACATATCATAACAATGAAGAAAACTTATTATAATATATCATATATAATATGATTTGTAATATTTTGAATAATAATAATATAAAACATAATAAAAAGACATTTTTGTTTTGCAAGTATAAAAAAACTCATTACATTTGCAACATTCAAATCTAAAGTAAATAAAAAAACGCATAACAAATGCGTAATAATATAGAATCAATATGAGCGATAAAAACGCGCAATCAGTTAATCCATACGTTTCTGTTGACTGTGTTCTGTTAGGATTTGACGGAAAACAACTTAACGTGTTACTTGTCCGCCAATGTGAAAGCGGAGGTATACATAGTACTGACCATTACAAACTTCCGGGCAGTCTGATATATATGGATGAAGATCTTGACGATGCAGCACAGAGGGTGCTTAAACAACTGACAGGACTTACTCAAGTGAAAATGGTGCAATTCCGTGCTTTCGGCGGTGCACAGCGTCTTTCCAACCCTAATGATAAAATATGGCTGGAACGTTTTCACCATCTGGAGCACCATTTGGAACGTATTGTGACCATAGCCTATCTTTCGCTACTACGCATCGACAGGAAATACAAACTGTTAGACGACAATTATGAAGCATGTTGGATACCAGTAAACAAAATACCTCAGCTAGCATTCGATCACAACGAAATAGTGAAGGAAGCAATACTTTCTATAAGAAACATTGCTACCATCACCCCTTCCAAAATATTCGATCTGCTGCCGCGAAAATTTACTGCCGCACAGCTCTATTCTGTATATACGGAGGTGATAGGAAAGAAAATAGACCTCCGCAATTTCCATAAGAAAATACAGTCTATGCCTTATGTCATTCCACTTGACGAAAAAGAAAAGGGAGTCAATCATCGTGCGGCCCGTTACTACCGATTCGAAAAAAAACTTGTATGATAAATACAAAGAGAATGGAACCTACTAAAAACTCAAATAAATAAATCAATCACAACATGTATCTATTAGGTTACGATATAGGAACTTCATCTGTCAAGGCATCGCTTGTGGATGCCGAAACTGGCAAATGTAAAGCGTCCGCATTTTATCCGGAAAAAGAAGCAGAGATTATTGCCGTCAAGGCAGGATGGGCAGAACAGGATCCGGAGATGTGGTGGGAGAATCTCAAGCTTGCAACCCGAAAGGTTATGACAGAAGCCAATATAAAAGGGGAAGACGTCAAAGCTGTAGGAATCAGTTATCAGATGCACGGATTGGTATGCGTAGACAGAGCAGGAAAACCTCTGCGCCCAAGCATCATCTGGTGTGATGGCCGCGCAGTTTCGTATGGAAATGCCGCTTTTGAGACTCTTGGACATGAGAGATGTTTAAGTCACCTGCTTAATTCTCCGGGAAATTTCACGGCCGCCAAACTGGCATGGGTGAAGGATAACGAACCGGAAATATTTTCCAATATATACAAAATCATGCTTCCTGGCGACTATATCGCCATGAAACTTAGCGGAGGAACAATAAACACTACTGTTTCCGGATTATCGGAAGGTATATTTTGGGATTTCAAAAACGGAGAGGTTAGCAAAGACATACTTGACTATTACGGGTTTGACTCATCACTAATTGCAGATATCACCCCGACATTCGGTTTGCAAGCTGTCATTTGCCGTTCTGTGGCAGAAGAGCTGGGATTAAAGGATGGTACCGCCATATCATACCGTGCCGGAGATCAACCTAACAATGCCTTATCACTCAATGTGATGAATCCTGGAGAAATAGCAGCAACAGGCGGAACATCAGGAGTAGTTTATGGAGTGCTTGGTGAAGTGAATTATGATAAGCTAAGCAGGGTAAACACATTTGTACATGTCAACCATACCGACAGTCAGACTCGTCTTGGTGTCTTGCTCTGCATCAATGGAACAGGTATTCTCAATGCATGGATGAAGCGTACTGTAGCTCCGGACGGTTGTTCATATAAGGAAATGAATGAACTTGCCGATAAGATAGTCATTGGAAGCGACGGATTGAGCATCATACCTTTCGGGAATGGAGCAGAGCGGATACTGCAAAACAAGGACACAGGATGTTCTATTGAGGGATTGAATTTCAATGTCCATACAAGGGCGCATATTCTTCGTGCCGCACAGGAAGGCATTGTATTTTCATTCAAACAAGGAATTGAAATTATGGAATCTATGGGCATGGGCATTCGGAATATACATGCCGGACATGCCAATATGTTCCTGAGTCCGCTGTTCCGCACCACACTTGCAAGTATCGCCGATGCTACAATCGAACTTTATGATACGGACGGATCTGTTGGAGCAGCAAAAGGTGCCGGAATTGGTGCCGGAGTATACAAAAATCCGGACGAGGCTTTTGCCACTTTGGAGCATATTCTCACGACTGAGCCGGATATAAAGAACCGGCAAGCTTATGTCGATGCATATAGGTTATGGAGTGAAAGGCTTGCGAAACACATCAACAGATAACACACAAGAGTTATTCGCAACTTCTATTCCAATATTAACAAGACAAAAGAATAAATGATTTTACAATAATAAAAAAGAAACAGTTATGTCTAAAGAATTTTTTCCGGGAATAAAGAAAATCCAGTTTGAAGGCAAAGAGTCAAAAAATCCGATGGCCTTTCATTATTATGATGCTGAAAAAATAATCATGGGAAAACCTATGAAAGAATGGCTCCGCTTTGCAATGGCATGGTGGCATACTTTGTGTGCAGAAGGAGGCGACCAGTTTGGTGGAGGAACAAAGAAGTTTCCATGGAATGAAGGTACAGATGCCGTAGAGATTGCTAAGCAGAAAGCAGATGCAGGCTTTGAGATTATGGAAAAGCTTGGCTTTCCTTACTTCTGCTTCCATGATGTAGACCTTGTGAGCGAGGGTAATTCTGTGGAAGAATACGAATCGAACCTTAAAGCCATCACTGCATATTTGAAAGAAAAAATGCAGCAGACAGGAATCAAACTGCTGTGGTCTACGGCAAATGTATTTGGACATGCACGTTATATGAATGGAGCAAGCACCAACCCTGACTTTGATGTGGTTGCACGTGCCATTGTTCAAATAAAGAACGCAATAGATGCCGGCATAGAGCTGGGTGCAGAGAACTATGTTTTCTGGGGCGGACGCGAAGGCTACATGAGTCTTCTAAATACCGACCAGAAACGCGAGAAGGAACATATGGCAACAATGCTTACCATGGCGCGTGATTATGCACGTTCAAAAGGTTTCAAGGGAACATTCCTTATTGAACCTAAGCCGATGGAGCCAAGCAAACATCAGTATGATGTGGATACTGAAACCGTAATCGGGTTCTTGAAAGCACATAATCTAGACAAAGACTTTAAGGTTAATATAGAAGTAAATCATGCTACTCTTGCCGGACACACATTTGAACACGAGCTTGCTGTAGCTGTAGACAACAACATGCTCGGTTCTATAGATGCCAATCGCGGTGACTATCAGAACGGATGGGATACAGACCAGTTCCCTATTGACCAGTATGAGTTAGTACAAGCATGGATGCAGATTATCAGGAACGGCGGACTTGGAACTGGAGGAACAAATTTTGACGCAAAGACTCGCAGAAACTCTACGGATCTTGAGGATATATTCATCGCACATATTTCAGGAATGGATGCTATGGCACGTGCGTTGGAGTCTGCCGCCAAACTGCTCGAAGAGTCTCCTTACAAACAGATGCTTGCAGACCGTTATGCATCCTTTGACAGCGGGCTTGGCAAAAAATTCGAAGAGGGCAAGATGACTCTGGAAGAGGCATACGAATATGGAAAACAGGTAGACGAGCCAAAAGTGGTTTCAGGAAAGCAGGAACTCTATGAGGCTATTGTAGCTATGTATGCTTGATAAAAAAGGAAGGCTGTAAGAGCAAGTTATAAATACTTGCACAAACCAACAACAAAAATATAAAAGATTGAGGATCATGTTGATTACTACACACATGGTCTTCAATCTTTTGTTTTCCAGAAGTTAACCATAACTTGGAATACACTGTGCCGGCTATTTGCCGGTAATTTCTTCAATCAAAGGAATCAATACCTTTTTTATAACCTTGTCGTTCAAACGGTGCTCACCTTCGAAACGAATGGCATTAGGGTAGTATTTCTTGAAAATATCATAAGTGTGCACCACCGGATCGTTTATACCAAAGAGTCCGTAGCAGTTTTCCCTGTCAAAATCAGTTATACCCTTGAACTGGTTGCGTTCCATCTGATTGTGGTGCTGAATAATCTCTTTGGTTATCTTAAACTCTTTCTGATGGTCTTTTCTTCCATTAAAGAATTTATGGACTCCTGTTTTCAACACCTTACTTTGAACAGACATATTGAATGCCGGATTGACACAGATACGTTTAAACCCACGCATTTGCTGAGCATACATGCCTCCCATGCTTGTACCGACAATGACGTCAGGCTGTTCTTGTTCGCAAAAATCTTTAAGAAAAGGCAAAGCCTCAACAGGATCCACCGGGATATCGGGTGCCAGTACCTCTGACTCCGGCATAAGTTTACGTAAAAAATCCACGGTGCCGCTCGCTCCAGACGAGCCAAAACCGTGGAAATAAATTATTTTCATAAATGATATGTATAGAATCAAACAGTTAAATACGAAGAACCTTTATCTTTTTTGTATGTGTCTCCCAAATCAGTAATCAGGACACCGTTTTATTTGCAAGAGAGAAAAAGCCAGAACCTATTTTTCATTAAACCTGCTGTAAATAACTTCCAGATTTACCTTGTCATTCATTCCTCCCACAAGCTTCGCACTTGCCATACTGAAATCATGGCTCAGTTTGACCAAAGTGGATGTACTCCCACTCTCATAAGTAGCCTCTACCGGAATCAGCAGAACCTTATTCCAATTTTCAGTTGCAGTACCATTCTTTTTTTCTTGCAGACACTGTGTAAGCAATAAAGATATATTGCTAAATTCATAAGTATTTGTACTACTGTTGAAAGAAGTCAGGTAAGATGTCTTATTATCCGCCAATGAGTATTTCTCAAAATATCCGTCAATATAATCATCAAGCCTTACAAGCAATACCTTCTGGGGAATACCAAGTTTGAATTTACTTTCAACCTTATCATTATAACGAGTAAATGTCAATTTGGCGGAATTGATTGTATCATTAAAGTTGATTTCATCAGTCGGCAAAGTTACAAGCGTGAATATACCTGCCGGACTTTTCAAGTAAGTTGCTTCCTTGTTCTCCAATAACAAATCCAAATTGAAATTCTCAAATCGTGTAGCTTGGACAACCTCTTCTGTAGAAGCAAACTGGCACACCCCTAAAGTGTCTTTTTTTAAGTCACTGTCATGATATCGGAAATAAAGATTGAAACGCGCAATATCTATATATGCCATCGCACCGTCTCCGCTCTCAATCTTAAAGTAAAATCCTTTACTGCATGGCAACCCGCTGTTAAGCCATGTTTCCGTATTGGAAAACACATCAGGATTCTTGCGGTATTCATCATATATCGCTTGACCGACGGATTCAGGAAGAGGAATGTTGATGTTATTGTAATAGTCAGAAGACCATCTATCCTCATCACTAATTGTATTGTCGGCAATGGTAAACCATTTGACAGCAATCGGTTCATCTTCCAGATTACAGTATTGTGACGGATCAATGTTCGTGTAATAATCATTTTCCGAATCCATCACCTTTGTAAGCGGATATACACTCAGCTTAAAGCTTGCCAATGAATCTCCTATATAATCATCGATATATAAACGAAGTTCTGTCTTTGTTATTTTATCGTCAATAACAGTAGAAGGGAAAGCAAAACCTTCGTTACAATAAAATTGAGCGAGAAAATCACTTTTTACAATAGTTCCTGTTTCAGGATCAGTGAATCGTCCGAGATATGACATACTTGAGCGTGCAAGCACAGAATCCCCCACAGGATAAGATGCCGTTGTCACACCATAAGTCGTAAAATGCTTTGTAACAAGATCTGTAGGCGGCATCATGTCTATTCCCAGTGAATCTGTTGTGTCATCACATGCGGTGAACATTATACAGGAAACCAATACAGCAATAATAGATTTCAAATTCATCTTAAACAATTACAATGTCAAGCTTTATACTTTATCATTTATGTTAGATTCCAAGTTGTCGTTCAAACAACTTTTCACCTGACAGCCCTAAAAAAAATTACTCTCCCGCAACAATCTCATAGAAATCATTGTAAGCTTTCTTATAGACGTCTTCCGGCTGGAAGTCCAGCAGTGGTTTGCCAAGTCCTTTTGCATACTCTATAAGTTCTGGATTTACATTCTCATTGTCAAGAATTATTCCATCAGAAAATTTTATGGCAATCTTTGACAATTCCGTGTGTCCGAATTTACCGTTGCATAATTCGGCAAAATCCTCCTTCTTTGCTTCTTTGAAAGGTATGCAGTCCGCGAAGTGTTGTCCCAAATCATTTGCAAATTCAGGAGCTGAAGCGGAATACACAATCTTTGTGTCCCTGAATGAAGGCTCATCATTGTATGCCTTCTTTATATATAGAGGAGCAAGCGAAGTAATCCATCCGTGGCAGTGTATCACATCCGGAACCCAGCGAAGTTTTTTCACTGTCTCCAGAACTCCACGAGCATAAAATATCGCACGTTCTCCATTGTCGTCATACTCTTTTCCATTCTCATCCGTCGTCATGGAACGTTTTTGGAAATAGTCGTCATTGTCAATAAAATAAATCTGCATTCTTGCAGACTGTATTGAAGATACCTTTATTATCAGCGGATGATCTGTATCGTCAATTATCAGATTCATGCCGGAAAGACGAATAACCTCATGCAACTGGTTACGACGTTCATTGATGATACCCCATTTGGGAGTAAATGTTCTTATTTCATGGCCCATTTCCTGAATTGCCTGAGGTAAATACCGTCCCACCAATGATTTCTGGGTTTCCGGTACAAAAGGAATCATTTCCTGTGTGATAAAAAGAATTTTAGTTGCCTTCATTTGATATGATTGTGAAAACTTTATGCAAAGATATATAAAAAAAACGGCATAAATGCAAGATTTTCAGTATAATTAAGAAAGTGGCCGGTTTTTATAACGGGTTTAAGTATTCTTCTATATTGTAAATCTATTGAATTTAGTATGAATAAAGAATTTGCAACTGAGCCATTGAAGTACATGGGGAAACTCATGATGTACATATAGGCACAATTCTATTTTCAATATTTACGTGAGTTCGGGATAAGGACAATCCGGTACAAGTTTACCCGGCTGCTTGAAAAAAGTCTTGGTATTTATGCTTTGCCTTATCTATACCTTTTTGTCTGCGCCCTAAAAGTCAGGACTGTACGCAAATTTCTCAAACCGACAGCGTTGATTTGAGATTTCTTGTGCGGCGGATTAAAAGAATCAGCGGGGAGAAATCTTATTTTTAACATGAAAATTTCTTCAAACAGCATTGTCGTTTTTATAATCAGCACTGCTGATTGTAAAAACTGCACTGCTGATTTTATAATCGGCAGTGCTGATTATAGAATTCAGTGGGGTGAAAATAGCTTCAGACAACCATCTTGTCATATTTGTAGAACCACAAAATGTTTTTTGTTCTCTCGGATAATGGCTACCGGATGTCATGGTGCTGTCCACGAAATTTATGCCTGTGCATCAGCCGGATGCGAAAAATTGTAGAAGTATACGATGCTCCGGCTCTGCAAGTCTGTCAGAGGAGAGATTAATATATAATTTTTAAGTTATGGTGTTGAACATTGGCAAGAGGAGAGCATATAATATGCGAAATTCATTCTCTATTGTAGAGTGTGTCGCAAGATTGCATCGAAAGCTGTAAATTCATTATCAAAAAGAACAAAAAAGAAAAACTCTTACAAAAAAAATTGAGTTTAAGATTTGAAATGCCTATAGACAATCACTTTCCCCTGCACAACCTTGAAGCAAACCAAGAATAGACTTATTGGCACACCTGGCACCACAAAAGTTTACACAAGTACAAGAAAAACTGTTTTTTATGTACTCCAATTCAGCAGAAATCAAAAATAACATATCACAACAATCTATATAAAAAGTTTTTTCTTACCTTTGTCAAAACCATTCCGGCACAACAAAATCAGCTATAAATATAAAAAGATTAAACTTAATACTAAATAACTTCACGATGAAAAGGTTTGTACTCACTGTTATCGCAGCAATTGCCATCGGCAGTGCTGAAGCACAGAATTTCGATGATTATTTCGAAAACAAAACATTACGTCTGGACTACATCTTTGCAGGTGACTCCGCATCACAAGACATTTACTTTGAACAAGCATTCTCCATGCCGCAATGGGCAGGCAGAAAAGACAGACTGTCAGAAAAATTCCTTAACGGAAACGGACAAATTACTGTACGCGACCACCAAAACGGGAATATTATATACATAAACACTTTCTCTACCTTGTTTCAGGAATGGCAAACAACGGAAGAGGCGACAAAAGTGAGGAAGGCTTTCGAAACTTCATACATCGTTCCATTCCCCAAACAAGCTATTGATGTGACCGTCACTCTTACAGACACACACAATAAAGTGTCGTCAGAACTAACCCATACAATCGACCCCAAAGACATTCTCATACGTCCCATAGGAGAAAACGGCATTCCTTTTAAATACATAATGAAAAACGGCGACATCAACAATTGTGTGGATATCGCAATTATTGCAGAAGGATATACAGAGGCAGACATGGAGAAATTCTACAAGGATGCGCAACGAGCAACAGATGCCATCTTTGGACATGAACCGTTCAAGAGCATGCAAAACCGTTTCAATGTGGTAGCCGTAGCAAGTCCGTCACAAGATGGAGGACCGTGTATACCACATGAAGGTACATGGAAAAGAAGTGCAACAAACAGCCATTATGACACTTTCTATTCAGACCGCTACCTCATGACAAGCGATATCCACAAAGTGTATGACATACTGAGCGGAGTACCGTTTGAACATATCATCGTGTTAGTCAATTCATCCACCTACGGCGGTGGAGGTATCTACAACCAAATCACACTTTCGACAAGTGACCACGCAACTTTCAAGCAGGTACTTGTACATGAGTTCGGACATTCGTATGGAGGACTTGGAGATGAATACTATTATGACGACCAGTATTCTACAATGTATCCGGCAGATACAGAACCCTGGGAACCAAATCTTACCACTCTTGTAGATTTCAAGAGCAAATGGGCAGATCTTGTTCCCCAAAAGACTCTGATACCTACACCTCCCGCTAATATTCCAGACTTCAAGACAATAAAGCCAGACGACAAAAAGGGATGGAAAGCCATCAATGAAGCGACACAAGTAGTGGGAGTATTTGAAGGCGGCGGCTATCAGAGCAAAGGAGTCTACCGTCCTGCCCAAGAATGTCGCATGAAAATAAATGAGGTAGAACATTTCTGCCCAGTATGTTCAAGAGCTATCATCCGTATCACGGATTTTTATACAGCACATTAACAATACTGTCATAGCATTTTATATCAAACAACATAATTAACCTTTAACACAAGACAAAAAGAAGAATATGAGAAATTTAATTCTATCTGCGCTGCTGTCAGCAGCTATACTTCCAGCAGCGGCACAAAGGGAACAGGGAGTAGACACCACGTTTACAGCCACATCCAATCCGTTTGTAAAATATAAATATCTTGGAGACCCTGCAGCTCTTGTAGACGGAAACACTGTGTACATTTATGCCGGACATGATGAGTGCCCGGACAATCAGAACCGATATGTCATGAACGAATGGTGCATATTGTCTACCACAGACATGAAGACATTCAAAGAGCACAGCTATCATCTGCGCGCCGCCGACTTTCCGTGGGCAAGCGGACAGGCATGGGCAAGTCAGACCATCAAACGCGGAAACAAATACTACTGGTATGTCACAGCTGAACACAAGGACATACACGGGAAAGCAATCGGAGTGGCGGTTTCCGATTCGCCAACCGGACCTTTCATTCCCACGGAGAAAGCACTTGTCACCAATGACATGACGACCCAATGGACGAAAATAAGCTGGGATGACATCGACCCGACAGTAATAGTAGACGATGACGGACAGGCATACATGTTTTGGGGAAATACGCAGCTTTATTACGCAAAGCTCAAGGACAACATGATTGAACTGGATGGCGAAGTGATGCCTGTCAGCATTCCGGGCATCGACCAGCCTTCACTGCCGGCAAAACTACAGCCATCATTAATGGAGCACAACAAACAGCAGCAGAATCATAAAGATTATGATTTCTATACAGAAGCACCATGGATTCACAAACATAAAGACTGGTATTACCTGACCTTCTCTGTAGGCTTCCCTGAAAAGACTGCTTATGCTATGAGCAAGAACATCAACGGTCCGTGGGAATACAAAGGAATCCTTAATGAAATAGCAGGAAACAGCAACACCAACCATCATGCAATTATAGAATTTAAAGGTAACTGGTATTTTATATATCATAACGGAGGCATCAACACAGCAGGTTCAAGCTACAGACGTTCACTCTGTATCGACCGTCTATACTACAAGAAAAATGGTGAGCTACAACGAGTGCAGATGACAAGCGAAGGCTTGTGGGGCAAATAAGAACAAGCAACGGAAACGGTTGCAAATATACAATCTCATCAAAAACATTGGGGCTGACGCTAACGTCAGCCCCATATTAATATCCCTCAATAAAATAATCTTCTTACCTTAAAATAAACTAATACCAAGAAATATAAATAACTAATAACACTAACTTCCCATTTCTACATACACTTATCTGCAATGAATCAATATCCACATACTTGTCTGAGATATGTCCTCACGATACGTCTGCCCTGAAACAAATGTGCCTCTATTGTTCGCGTACTAAGACTTAACATAGATGCAATCTCACCCACACTTCTTCCTTCATACCGATTCAACATATAAATTTTCCTACGCTGTTCGGAAAGACCATCCACCATTGTTCTTTCTGCCTGTTCCAACGAACGTGCATAAACAATTTCTTCTGTAATTTCTGTGCACAACGAGGTATGGTCATACATGTAACTGTATACTTCCGCACGCTTCATACTACGGCGCAACCTGTCCACTACAAGATTCCGTGCAATAGTAAAAAGAAAACTTTTCACAGTTGCAGCACACACAGTATCACCAATCTCAAGCAAATTGAGAAATACATCCTGTACAATGTCTTCACTCTCCTCTTTGTCTTTTATTCTGTAAAAGACATAATTCATAAGCGAAGACTTGTATGTCTCAAATGCAGAGGCTATGAGCTCACGATTGTTAATCTTAATTTTTGTTTCCATTGTTCAGATTTTAAGTGCATGTTTTCTTCGTTTGGATATTGCAAAATTATAGTATTGGAAGTAAACTGTCAAAACTTTCAAATGCATTATCATACATTCAAATTATATTGGAGCAAATACTATATATACATCAGATATTCAAAGCATTACACCTTATATAAATAAAGTCTGAATAAATTAGACAGACTTTATTTACTATTTGAAACAATTTCATTGACTAAAAAAACACTTATTTGTACAGCCAAAACTTAGCTCATACATTCTTGCATGAAAAAAATAAAAAACATACATTTGCAAAGTCAACCAAAAGGGAAAAACAAGATGAAAATCTTCAGATATATTGCTTATATAGGATTAACCATTTTTTCTTTTTTCTGTTTCCATGCAAACGGAGAGGAAAATACCAACGACCTGTATAATATGACGGCAATCAAGGCGGAGAATGAGCTTAAACAAATAACCTCTCTTGATGGGATGCAGGGGGAGACAGTGTTTAAGATATTCAAAGACAGTCATGGAATTATCTGGTTAGGAACAAACAATGGCATAAGTTGTTACAATGGACATACTCTGATAAATTTCAGCTCTGACTGTGACAAATACCGTAATTCAGTATATGATATAATAGAGATGCCAGACGGGAGAATTATGGCAGGAATGAGAAACGGACTATATTGGATTGACAAACAAAACCTGGAATGCAAACGAATATGTGAAGAGATAGAATATGTCAATTCATTATGTATCGTAAACGGAATTCTGCTAATAGGAAGCAATTCCGGATTACACATATACAAAGACAATTATAATGTAGAAACCATCGCAATAGAAAGCAGCATCATTTCAAGGGGAAATGCCATCAATGATATTATATATGACGAGCAAGACGGAGCATGGCTGTGTACAAATGAGCGCATCATCCATTTCGACTTGCGAAACAGAAAAATGCAGAAATACAATGTGGACAAGTCCATATTGACTGGATATCTTGGAAAAATATGCCTTATAGACAAGAATTTATATATTGGCACCAATAATAGCGGACTATTGAAGTTTGACACATCATCAGGTGTAACATCACATTACATAGACATTCAGGCAAACGTCATTGCCGATTTAAATACAGACAAGAAAAGCTTTCTCTATGTAGCAACCAATGGAAACGGAGCATATACGATAGACACCCAAACAGACAGTATTGTGGCCGAATACCATTCTACATACGGAAAGAATCTTTTACCAACAGATGCCATATATACATACTGGCAAGACAATGACGCCAATATAAACTGGTTCGGATTTTATCTGGAAGGATTCTGTCACAACTATCACAGATCCCCTAAATTCTCTATATACAAATATAAGGATTTCGACACACGGACCCTTCAAGTACGCAGTTTCTGCATTTATGACGATGATATAGCTATAGGTACACGCAACGGACTTTATTTTGTTTCTGAAAAACGTGATATTATAAAATATTACAATGCAGGACAAATAGGAGGCAATATTGTTACAAACATCAAATTTTTCAGCGGACATTTTGTAATCGCTAATTACGAGTGCGGATTGAGTATTCTCAATCCGCACACACTGGAGCTACGACATCTGGACGGTCATGAAGCTCTCCGCAGCGGAAACTTCAGTAAGGTATGTCCAACACCAGACGGTAGAAATCTTTTTGCCATAAGTAATATGGGGGTACTTATACTTGACGAGCAGTTCAATGTAGTGCGCCATTTCAACAGCAGGAATTCAGGTCTGCCGGATGTATACTTGTCTGACATTCTTTTTGACAAGACAGGAAAAGCATGGATTAGCTCAATCACACATCTGGCCATCTATGATCCTTTGCTGGAAACAATACAATCAACGGAATTTCCTAAAAATTTCTTCAATGAAGAACCCAATCTGCATTTTAATCTATGCAGCAATGGTGACGTGATGGCATTTTCCGAGACATCAGTATACAGAAGCAGTCCGGACCTCAGCCATTACGAGGAGCTTGACATCTACAAACGCCTGAATCTGGGCAATATAGCCTTTATTGCAGAAATAGACAACAAATACTGGATGGGAGCAGACAAGGGACTCTTCTTGTTCGACAACAATCTGAAACACTATTACCAGTTCAACGAAGCACACAATCTGCCTTCTCTCCGTTTTAACCAACAAGAATATCAGTGTACGGAAAACGGTACATTATGGTTCGGAAACGGCAGGGGGCTTTTATTTGTGACTCCACAACAGCAGGCTGCACTGACACGCATCTCCAAACGAAAAATCATTATCGACCGCATATCAATAGACGACCGTGATGTAGGAGAAGCAGCTACATTGACACTGATTGACAACAACAAATTGTCAATATCATGGAATTTCGTCAGCCAGAAACTCTCTATTTTTCCATTGCTTTTAAACTATGGAAAAACTCGTGGACGATATTACGAATGGTCGATTGACAACGGGGAATATCGTTCATGCACAGATGGTATTCCTTTTACAATAAACAACTTGTATCCAGGAAGTCACAAACTAAAAATACGCATTGCAGGCCACGAAGCAACAGCCACGGCATATATCATTAATGTCATTCCATCATTCCTATTCATCATTGAAATAGTAATGGTTGTCATTCTGTTCTTTATAATAAGAAAACTTGCAAGAATGCGTAAACGTCAAATCAAGTTAAAGTTGACAATACGGCATAAACATAAGATGGAAATGGAAATTGCGGCTACAAGAGCCGTAGAACAGCACAAGCGGGAAGAAGAAAAGAGACGTATAGAAGAAAATGAGGCTAAAGCACAGGCTCTATACCAAAAGGCTAAGCTTCCACAAAATGAATGTAAAGAACTGTATCATAAAGTAAAAGCATATATGGACAAGGAAAAAGCATACAAAAATCCATCCATACGCATTACCGATATCGCCACAGCAGTAGAAAGCACTCCGGCAAAACTATCTCAAATGTTAAACCAATATGTCAAACAAAACTTCTTTGACTTCATAAATTCATATCGCATGGAAGAATTCAAACGTATGATTCGAGACGAGAAATACAATCAATATACAATTACAGCTATCTCGGAAATGTGCGGATTTAAACGCTCCAGCTTTTTTGCCGCATTCAAAAAGTTTGAAGGATGTACTCCTAACGAATACCTCAACAATGCAGGAATTAACAGGAAATAAAGTGATTAGCCTCAACAAACAAGCATATCTCAAGGATATATTGTAAAAAACAACAACTTCCGTATACTCAGGGGTATACGGAAGTTATATTTCAACTAAACAATTATCAAATTAAAAGAATACACCCACACCAATCTTTACACCGAATTTACTATAATCCGCAAAATCAGTAAGGCTCATATCGTAATAGACACTTGGTTCAATTGTCACATTCTTGTTCAAGAAGAAACAATAACCCACTTCCGGAGTAATCTGGATATCGTTTACATTCTTATATTCATGCAGCCACTTAACTCCAGCACCAAGAAACAGTCCATTTTGTTCCACATAATAGCGTCCCTTTGCTCCAAGAGACAAACTATGCCATTTGGAATCGGAATAATCCACTCCAAACTCACCAAGCACCATCCAATTATCTTCTATCATATATCCAGCATTTAAGCCCAAGCCAAACGAAAAATCATCTCGTTCACTATAAGATATTCCAGCACCGGCAAGAGAAGCATTGACGTACTTTCTACCTTTATTAAACTGTGCAAAAGCACTTGTAGTACAAACAGCTGCAAGCAGCAAAGGCAAGAATAATTTCTTCATAACTGTTACGTTTTTAGATTAATATATTTTTGAAAAACAAATGTATTACTTTTTATTTATTATTTTCAATTTATGGTATTAATAATCTGTTTTTTTTACGATTTTCACTATACTAACAGAATTTATCTATTAAAAGTTCATATTCTGAAAAAAAAATCAAAGAAACTCCATACACAGTCTCTGCCCGTCTGAACAGTAAAAAGCATGAAAAAAATTAAATTGATCAGCCATTCCAACAAAACAAAAGCTGTTTATCATGCATGACAAACAGCTTTCCCTTATCAAGCTTACCTTATAGCCACTTCTCAATTAGAACGCTCCAACAAGCATCAGCCAAAGCCATCATTCATGTGCAAGTCCATTACGGTTCTTTTCTGCATTCACCTTCCAATACACAAACATCGCCAAAGCACCTAATGTTAAGAGCCCACCCAATATATAGGCAAGTGTATCGCCAATCTGAAATCCTTCCGGAGCAATGAATATATATGTCGTACATACAATTGTCATCCAAAGTGCCGGAAGAAGAGATACATAGAAAAACTTCTTTCTTTTAGCAAGCCACACAGTAATAGCCCAAAGCGTCAACACAGATAAAGACTGGTTGACCCAAGCAAAATATCTCCATAGCACCTGAAAATCCACAAACATGAGCCATGCAGAAATACCAAACAAAGGAAGCGACAGAACCATACGTTTATACACCTTATTCTGCTTGTAACGCATGAAATCAGCTGCAATCAGACGAGCACTTCGAAATGCCGTATCTCCGGTTGTTATCGGAGCTGCAACAACTCCAAGTATAGCCAGAACAGCTCCAACACGTCCAAGCCAACTATTACAAATCCGATTCACAACAATAGCCGGATTTGCCATGCCTGTTTCAGGATCACGCATCACATTGAGAAGTTTTTCGTAAGGGGTAGTCCCCTCAACCTGAGCTATATCGGCAAATTTTATTGCTGCTGCCGCCCAAATAAGCGCGACAAGACCTTCTGTAATCATAGCACCATAAAAAACCATTCGCCCCAATTTTTCGTTTTTCATACAACGTGCCATCATCGGACTCTGTGTTGCATGGAAACCACTTACAGCTCCACAAGCAATTGTAATGCACAGTCCGGGAAAAACAGGTATATTACTTGCCGGATGATGATTGACAAATGCCTCTGTAATCTCTGGCATCGCACCGTCCTGACACAAAATACCATACATAACTCCTACAGCCATCAGAAGTAATGCCAATCCAAACACCGGATATACCCGTCCTATAAGTTTATCAATTGGCAGAAGAGTGGCAAAGATATAGTATATGAAAATGATAATGCTCCAAAACAATCCTCCACCCCAAAATCCCCATGTGCCTGTCATCGAAGCAAGCAAACTGGCAGGAGAAGTGACGAATACAGTACCCACAAGTACCATCAACACAAGTGAAAACACCCTCATAATCAATCGGGCACTATGTCCAAGCTCATCCCCGACTATTTCCGGCAGACTTGCACCATTCTTCCGCATCGAAATCATTCCGGAAAAATAATCATGAACCGCCCCTCCGAATATACACCCAAGAATAATCCAGAAGTATGCAGCAGGACCATAGAGTATGCCAAGTATAGCACCGAATATAGGCCCTGTACCAGCTATATTCAGAAACTGAATTAAAAAGACTTTCCATGTTGCCATAGGAATAAAGTCTACTCCGTCCTGACAACTATAACATGGAGTTTTACGCGTTGCATCAGAACCAAAAATCCTATCCACAATCGTTCCATAAAGAACGTAGCCCAGTACAAGAAGAGCAAATGATACCAAAAATGTCGTCATCTTCAAATTTTAGTTTGTGTTCATCCCTGCAAAAATAACAATAATTCAGTATCTTTGCAACAAACAGTGTAACAACATGCATCAAGTACACCGTTTTTAATAACAAATTAAAACTTTCACACCATTTCATATTACAAATTGAGAGCAACAATGTCAAATATTCTCCCAAATCAAACAAAAAACTTTCTCACAGCAATTACCGCCATACTTATCAGCCTTGTATCCTGTATCAATATTTACGCCCAAAACCTCAATCACACACAACAAACAAGCATCTATTCCATGTCTCATCCCAAGCATGAGATTCGGGCAGTATGGTTGGCAACAATAGGCGGTATCGACTGGCCCAGAACAAAAGTTAACGGTGATTCTAATATAGAATATCAAAAGAAAGAACTCACCGACATCCTTGACCGTTTACAACAGGCAAATATCAATACTGTAATTTTACAAACACGCATTCGAGGAAGTGTAATCTACCCTTCAAGCTATGAGCCTTGGGATGAATGTCTGACGGGACATTCCGGAAAAGCACCAGGTTATGACCCACTCCTCTTTGCCATTGAAGAATGCCATAAACGCGGCATGGAGCTTCATGCCTGGGTTGTCTGCATTCCTCTCGGCAAACAACAGAAACAAAAGAATTTCGGACAGCAGTCAATTATAAAAAAACATCCTTCACTATGCAAATCAGCCAGTGGAGAAGTTTTCATGATACCCGGACAAAGCGGTACAGCAGAATATATAGCTTCTTTATGTCGTGAAATTGCAGAAAAGTACGATGTTGACGGTATTTCTCTCGATTATATCCGTTATCCCGAAAAGCATTACCGTTTTTCAGATGACAACTTGTATTATAATCTTATTAGGACATCAAAAAAGAAAAAAGGCTCAGCAACAAATACTGCGCCCCAACATCATAATGCAAATATCAACAACATTTCCGACTGGAAACGTGAAAATATCAGCCGTATTGTCCGCCGCGTATACGAAGAAGTAAAGACCATCAAACCTTGGATAAAACTAAGCAGCTCTCCTATAGGAAAATACAACGATCTTGCACGATACGGGAGTCATGGTTGGAACTGCTACAATGCCGTATATCAAGACCCTCAAGCATGGCTGAAAGACCACATTCAAGATATCCTATTCCCTATGATGTATTTTACAGGCGATAATTTTTTTCCATTCCTTTTCGACTGGGCAGAAAACAGTTACGGTCACCCTGTTGTGCCGGGACTTGGCATCTACTTCCTGGACCCTCGCGAAGGTCGCTGGCAGTTAAACGACGTCAGAGCGGAAATGTATGTTTCACGGAATACAAACATAGGTGGAATAGCCTTTTACCGCAGCAACTTTCTCACACGCAACTGCAAAGGCATATATGACTGTATACGCGAAGAATTTTTCCCTTATCCATCACTTCAGCCACGTATGACATGGACAACAGACACCATTGCTCCCCCCTCTCCACAGAATCTGCGATATAAAGAAGGTATTCTTCTTTGGGATGAAGGGGATAAAGAAAGTTCTTTCCCGCACAATTATTCGGAAAGTTCATACATTTATTACAACATATACGGCTCGAATACCTATCCCGTTGACATCACACTTGCAGAGAATCTACTTGCCACACGTATAACCTCCACTTCTTTCGAATTGTCCGGACGTTCCACTTCTATGCGTTATTTTGCCGTGACCTCCTCTGACCGGTTTGGCAATGAGAGCGCGGCAGCTCAAGAAAAAGAAAGCATGAACCGTCCTTTTTCAAGCCGTGTATTAAATCCGTGCATGCGAATAGGGGTAAGCGGAACTAAAATAGGAGACTTTGTATTTAGTGTATCCGAAACATCCTCATCAGACAAAGGCGGAAAACATTCAGGCAATAAACGCTCAAAAAAGCGAAAAAGATAAATAGCTAAAATACCCATATTCATACGCAAATTAATTTCAACACAGGGATGGATGACAGTCCGTCCCTGCTCATTTGCTACAAGCATATCTATACCGACCGGACCGTAATATCTGCCACCCAACCTTTTGGCAAGTTCCTTTCTATTATATTCTATAAGCTTATTTATAATATTGTCAGTGACAAGAACCCTATTCTCATCCTGACCGTTTCCGCCTGCTACCGCATTGTCAATCAAATTTCTTAACCGTTCCTGACTATCCACAAGGTTATATCCATATTTCCCGTTATCCACAGCCATGAAGACCGAATATCCACAAAAAAAGACAGTACCATCTGCATTGACATAATATTCCAATGCAAAATCCAATTGTTTGTCATAATATTGATCAGAGACAAAACCTCCCTGCATCCGCAAAAAATTCCTGAGTCGACTCTCCGTCTGTCCATCCATACCATCCGAAGATACAAAAACCCCTCGTCCACTGCTTGACCACGGTGATTTGAATATAATCTTCGCATCCAAAGGATAATCTGACACACAATTGTCAACATCAATATTAAATTTCATGGTCTTACCAACCAGCCTCTCGCATATCTCATCCGCCTCCCAATCTTTGAACAGTTTTTCTATATATTCTACGGCAAACTGGCGACTTGAAAAATCCCGCCATTCCGAAAGCTGTCTCTCTGAAGGCAACAAACTATCAGGTATCCCAAACTTCCTGAATTTATCGACCACACATCGGCTCCACCCCCAAGGGCATGGAATATATGTTCTGCTCATAGAACGGCAAAGCAGCTCATATCCGTATTCCCAATCAACACAGACAATATCCGGTACCGGATATCGTTTGCGCAAGAGAGCAATAAATTCATTGGCCTCTTCCACATCATCTACAATCACAGCATCCCCATCCTCAGCCCACCATATAGGCAATACAGATAAGTCTTTTTCCATTCTGGCTATATTCTTAGGAGGGAAATACCTGACTGCATCCGATGCCAATGCCATGTCATTGGAACAGTTGAAAAGTAAAATTCTATTCATGGAAGTTGAAAATTAGACATGCGAAGTTAGATGTTTCCGTGATAAAGAACAATTTTATATCCGGAAAAATGCCACTCTCATACAATCCTCCCATAGTCAGGTACAACTTGTCAATATCCCCATTCAAGACGAACATTCTGTCTCATTATTTGTTATGGAGACAAAACAATATTTACAGACTATGATTATAGAAAGAATTATCGCCAGAGAAATACTTGATTCTCGCGGCAATCCGACAGTAGAAGTTGATGTCAGACTCGAAAGCGGTGCAATGGGACGCGCCTCAGTTCCTTCAGGTGCTTCAACAGGAGAACACGAAGCCCTTGAACTACGCGATGGCGATCACAAACGCTATGGAGGCAAGGGAACTCTCAAAGCAGTAGAGAATGTAAACACCATCATTGCTCCGGCACTTATCGGCATGTCCGCTCTCAACCAGCGCGGTATAGATATGAAGATGCTTCGTATGGATGGAACTACAACAAAATCAAATTTGGGTGCAAATGCCATTCTCGGTGTGTCACTTGCTGTAGCAAAAGCAGCCGCCAACCACCTTAACATTCCGCTCTACAAATATATCGGAGGAGTAAACACATATATAATGCCCATACCTATGATGAATATCATCAACGGCGGTTCACACAGTGATGCCCCTGTCGCCTTTCAGGAATTTATGATCCGCCCCGTGGGTGCACCTTCATTCCGCGAGGGGCTGCGCATGGGCGCAGAGGTGTTCCACGCCTTGAAGGAGGTGCTCCACGGACGCGGACTTTCTACAGCTGTAGGCGATGAAGGAGGTTTTGCTCCCAAATTGGAAGGCACAGAAGATGCTCTCGCAGTAATTGTTGAAGCTATACAGTCTGCAGGCTATAAGCCAGGAACAGATATCACAATCGGAATAGATTGCGCCTCATCAGAATTCTACCATGACGATATATATGACTATACTGTTTTCGAAGGCACAAAAGGCAAAAAAAGAACAACAGAAGAACAAATCACATACCTCGAACAACTTATAGACCGCTACCCCATCGACTCTATTGAAGATGGTATGAGCGAAAATGACTGGGAGGGATGGAAAGCTCTGACATTACGTATCGGACATCGTTGTCAGCTGGTAGGTGATGATCTGTTCGTAACAAATGTCAATTTCCTTTCACGAGGAATAGCACTTGAATGCGCTAATTCCATCCTCATAAAGGTCAATCAAATCGGATCATTAAGCGAGACCCTTGACGCTGTAAACATGGCACACCGTCATGGCTATACAACTGTTATATCCCACCGTTCAGGCGAGACAGAAGACTCAACTATTGCGGACATTGCCGTAGCGATGAACAGCGGACAAATAAAAACCGGTTCATTGAGCCGTTCCGACCGCATGGCAAAATACAATCAATTGTTGCGCATAGAAGAAGAACTTGGACATCTCGCACTATACGGCTACAGGGACTAAATCGTCAACATATCATCCAACTCCGTCATTGCATATCAAAAAAATCATTGAAGGAAACAGGTCTGATTCTTTTGTAACGCAATGGTTCATGCTTATTGTCTTGTACATGACCTCCTTATTCAGCAGCTTTATCTTAGTTGCCGGACATCCAGGTCATGTCAAGACTTTATATACCCATTGCGATTATATGAGCCTTTCTTCATCCTCTCATCTGTATAGTCTACTACATATCTATCATCCACAAACTGTAATACCAAAGTCTTTTTCCGATATTTCAATCATGTCACCCCACTGTGTTCATGAAACAATACTCAGCTCCTCCTTCTGCACAAAACCCTTCTTGCACACTCCTCCTCTTACATAAAAACGCTTTTACCTGTCAAGGAGTATATCCTGTAACAGATGTCGATATAAAGAGAGTCTTCTTTTTTTTTTGGGGGGGGGGACTTCAGCAAACTGCTGAAAAACAAGACAGACAGGCATTCAACTGTAAATAAGGCAAACCAGACTATCCCTCAGTCCGAGATTGACTGACATGGATAATATTATAAAAACATAGGGCTGACCCGCTTTAAATTGCACGTCAGCCCCTTTCAGGTTTATTTGATATTATAAGGAAAAGTCCAATAACCCATTCCAAAGTTTTCTCATACGCCCTCCATTTCCAGTGTACTTGAACATCTACGGCAAAACATATAATCTATTGAATAACGCCCAGGACCGGCAATATACATAAGAATAAAACTTACAAGATAAATCAGCGCAAGTTCTTTCGTTGACATCGGATCTGCTGCATGCACAAAAAAGAAAGCCACAGCCATACTTATTATCATCGGTATCATTGCCAGGCGATAGAGAAACCCGAACATAAATGCGACCGAACAAATAAGTTCCGCAAAAATGACCAATATCAACGACAAATGGCTGCCTATATGAAGCGGATCAGGAAATGTATCGACCAAAGTCTTATAAGAAGCCCATTTCTCCACACCGTGGTTAAGAAACAACATTCCGAATATCACTCTTGCAGAAAGCAACTGTATCGACACCAATGTCGAGGAAGGTTGCGAAGGGAAAAGAAATTTTTTCATCATAGCTGTGTTGGTTTAATTTATGTTACACTTATTGTTCGTACAACATCACACCTTCCATTTTTGTTCATTTCAGTATTCTATACCAACAAATTTTTCATTTCAAGCTTCCGGTCTCTCCCAAAATTTTATTCAGCAGATAAGTAGCATTCATATTATGAGCCACCCCCTTGCTCATCTTATAAGAATAAGTCACTTTCTCCGACATATCTATTTCAAAACAATAGTTCTTGTATGGTGAGCCTTCACGCTCCACCTTCGACAATTCCAAATCGTGTGTAGCCACAATTCCTGTCACATTACATTTCATCACATATTCCAAAAACAAACGCGAACCGTGTAGTTTGTCTGCCGAATTTGTTCCACGAAGAATTTCATCAAGAATAATAAAGGTGTGTACATTAGCCCTGCAATATTTAATGAGCTGCTCCAGTCTTATCAGCTCTGCATTAAAATAGGATATGTTCCTGTTCAGGTCATCCGTCGTCCTCATATTGGAGAACAATTGCATGAGTGAAAAGCCAAACCGGCAGGCACATACCGGCAGCCCGGCATTCGCCATGACAAGATTGACCCCTATTGTACGCAGCAGCGTGCTTTTACCTGCCATGTTAGCTCCTGTGATGATAAACATCTCTCCTTTTTTTTGGAGAAAATCATTCGTCACAGCTCTTTCACGGCATAAAAACGGATGATACACTCCATTTGCCTCTACAGCCATTTCATCATCAGCAGAAATAAAAGGATATACATTATGAGCATGACCAAAGGCATAGTTTCCCAACGAAACAAAGGCATCCATATCCGAAATGGAATCCGCCCATCCATCAATGTAAGGCATGTATTTGCGCTTCCAGAGAAGCAACATGCGTATCATCATCATGTCTGACAGGAAAAGCCCTTCCAATACAAGGTACATCACAAAATTCCCTCTCAGTTCTATATTGGACAAAATTCTCGATACGCTTCTAAATGCCTTGTCCGCGCTGCAATCTTCTGCAAACAGTCTGTTTTTGGCAGACTTCAATATCTGAGATTCAAAGTTCTCACTACGGATTTTCTGCAACAACACTTCATATCTGTCAAATTCCCGTCTCAAGGCCAGCGTTTCAGCAAAAAGCTTCTGTCTTGTCTTCGACCAAAAACCAACATATACAAGATTAAAGGAAAATAAAAGAGCTGGGACAGCCCCTGACACCCATCCCAGCAAAGCACCCAAGAGTGACAACCAAAATGCAGTAAATGGAACCCACCACATCCAAATAAAAGACGGGGATAGAAAACGGGCATTCTTATTCTCATCCCTTTCCACCGACAACAAAATGTCCCGGATATGACTTTCCGTATATTCCGTAGCAAGAAAGTCCATGTACCAATCACTCTTATGCGACATTTCACGGACAGCCTTCTGACGTTCCATTATCTCCTGCTCGCAATCCGCCATATTCTGCAAAAGTGCAGCCAGACGTTCCCTGCCAAGCCCCGTCACCGCACGACATATACGGTTGAACAACGAGCCGCATCCGAATATATCAAGATCAAACGAATATTCATGTTCCGGATTGACGAATCTCTCTCCAGCATCAAATGCAGAAAAATCGCCATCTATTGATTGGAGTTCATGCTCATAAACAGCCAACATCTTTTCCAGACGGACATTCCTCCACATCAGCCTGCGGTCCCACAAATAGAATACCACATAGACCAACAGACATCCGCCAACCCCGCATATCACCTGCATACCGGTATTCCACCCCAAAAACAAGAAAAGAACAATAGCCAGAAAAGACATCAGTTTGACAATAAATGCCACAGTGCTCTTATGTTTCACTGATGCAATATCAGCCTTAACAAGTCTTATCCTGCCGGAAAGATATTCTCTCATTACATCCACCCTTTCCGTCAATCCTCTTCCGCCTCACGCAGTTTCTTTTCGCCTATCAGCTGAAAATCCTTCGGACGGAGAACAAAATTCGATCCAAGATACTTCTCCTTGACCACATTGTTCTCTGCCAGTTCCGGAGGAGTACCCTTAAAGAGTATGCGTCCTTCAAACAACAGATAAGCACGATCTGTAATACACAGTGTTTCCTGTACATTATGGTCCGTAATGAGAATACCGATATTACGGTCTTTCAGTTTCCAAACAATATATTGTATGTCTTCCACGGCAATAGGGTCGACACCGGCAAAAGGCTCATCGAGCATAATGAACTTCGGGTCAATAGCCAGACAGCGTGCAATCTCGCACCGCCTTCTTTCACCTCCGGAAAGACGGTTGCCGGTATTCTTCCGCACCTTCTGCAAACGAAACTCATCGAGCAAGCTTTCAAGCTTCTCGCGCTGATATTCGCGCGATCTGCCGGTCATTTCAAGAACAGCCGAAATATTATCTTCTACACTCATGGTACGAAAGACGGAAGCCTCCTGCGCAAGATATCCCACTCCGCACTTGGCACGTTTCGATACCGGATATTTCGTAATTTCAAGGTCATTGAGAAAAACCTTTCCTCCGTTCGGCACTACAAGCCCGGTGGTCATGTAGAAAGATGTTGTTTTTCCGGCACCATTCGGTCCGAGAAGTCCGACAATCTCTCCCTGGCGCACATGAATAGACACATCATTCACAACTGTACGCTTTCCGTATGTCTTCACCAAATGACGTGTATAGAGCGTCATTCTGTCATCGGAAAACTCCGGAGTTTCCGCATCACCCGCATTTATTACCCGGCTTTTCTTTTCTTCTGTCATTGCCATAAACTGCTGTAAAGTTTTTGAGTTCATTATGGTGGTGCATTCTTAATCACCAAAAAACTTAAACAAAAGTACAAATATATTACCTAATAGTCGTTCTTCCCTACAAAAACAATGTTAAAAGCAGTCCAAATGCCTTTTTTTTCTTACTTTTGCCACGCAAATATCATTTAGTATTTGTTTTTTAGTTTGATTCCAAACAAATAAAATCCAAAAGATGCTGACACTAAAAAACAGTTTGACACATCTGGGACGTTATGTCCAACTAATGGGACGCGTAGTGGCACAACCAGACCGTATGCGTATGTTCTATAAACAATACGTCACCGAAATGTTTCAACTCGGCTATAATTCCATCGGAATTGTACTCATTATTTCTTTTTTCATAGGTGCTGTGATATGCCTGCAAATAAAACTGAACATCCAAAGCCCGTGGATGCCCCGCATGGTAACAGGCTACACAACACGTGAAATTATGCTTCTTGAATTTTCTTCTTCCATCATGTGCCTTATCCTTGCAGGAAAAGTAGGTTCAAACATTGCTTCCGAACTGGGCACAATGCGCATAACCCAACAGATTGACGCACTTGACATCATGGGAGTAAATTCCGCCAACTATCTTATCCTACCCAAAATCATGGGTCTGATGACCATTATGCCCATACTTGTCACATTCAGTGTGGCAGCCGGCATCATCGGTGCGTATGCCACTTCCTTCATGGGCACCACAACGGTGTCAGAACTGACAGAAGGTTTCCGATATCAATTCAACCAATGGTTCTTCTGGTGCGGAATTATCAAGGCTGTTGTGTATGCCTTCATCATCACAAGTGTCTCCGCATATAAAGGCTACACGGTAGAAGGCGGTTCCGTTGAAGTGGGAAAGGCAAGTACAGATGCAGTGGTGACAAGCAGCATACTCGTACTCTTTGCAGATATTTTCCTCACGCGACTGCTCACATGAATCGAGACAGCAGGACCGGTTGTCACAGAAGACCATCATACTTCACAAAGTATGCTTCTACCTATCCTGCCATTTTCCAAAATTCTGGTCCTCTATCCCACATTATAATCCCCAAAGAGCAATGATTCAACTTAAACATTTATATAAGTCATTCGATGACAAGGAAGTACTGAAAGACATCAATGCGGTGTTCGAAAACGGTAAGGTAAATCTCATCATCGGGCAGAGCGGAAGCGGAAAAACAGTTTTGATGAAGAATGTTGTAGGTCTGCTCACCCCCACAAGCGGCAGTATTTTTTATGACAACCGCGACTTTTGCACACTTACCAAAAAGGAACGTATACTTTTACGCCGCGAAATGGGCATGATATTCCAGAATGCAGCCCTGTTCGACTCCATGACAGTACTTGAAAACGTCATGTTCCCACTCAACATGTTCTCCGACGATCCATACGAAGACCGTGTCAAGCGTGCACGCTTTTGTCTGTCCCGTGTCAATCTTGATGATGCGGATAAGAAATATCCCGGTGAAATAAGTGGAGGAATGCAAAAACGTGTAGCTATTGCACGTGCCATAGCTCTGCAACCCAAATACCTTTTCTGTGATGAGCCGAACTCAGGACTTGACCCGAAAACTTCCATCGTCATTGACGAACTTATTCATGGCATCACCCATGAGGATAACATCACGACTCTTGTCAACACACACGACATGAATTCCGTAATGGGAATAGGAGAAAACATTACATTCATCTGCGAAGGTCGTGCCGAGTGGCAGGGGTCAAATGTGGAAATAATGGATGCGGACAATAGGAAGCTGGAAGATTTTATTTTTGCCTCCGACATTCTGCGACAAGTAAAAATTGCACACGATCAGGAAAGAAAGAAGCAACAATAAACATTTTAGATTCTTACTTGCAAGAAGAACATAAATTGCTGAAACAGGTGTATTCACAGATTCATACTTTCTGATTGGAACAAAGAAAACAGTCCAATCCTACAGATGAATCTGCAAATACACCTGTTTCTGTTTTCCGGAGCTTACCAATATAAAAAAAGGGAATATAAAGCCGGAGAAGCAATTTAACAATTGCAACACTTTTTCACACAGCACAAATTCAACGAACGAGCTTTTCTCTTAGCTAATATACTATAAATCAATACAATACATTTTTCATTCAAAGTAAACTAATCACAAGCTTAAAAGCCACGGTCTTAATATAAATAATAAACAATTGATTATCAATATATTAATCAAAATACTAATCAAAATACACTATTCCATGCCCCTCTCATCAATCTTTGTTTCATTTCTTGGCACAAACAAGAAATTACATATTTATTAACATTTATACCTATAACCTCTGTTTTATACCCCAAAAACAGCGTTTTTTAAACTTCAGCGCAGTGAAAAAAATTTTTCAGTGCGCTGAATATTTTTTTTCACTGCACTGTTTATTTTGAAACAGCGACTTTTATCATCCGATTTTTCGCCGAATATATATAAAATTTGTAAATTATCAGATTTATTTTGTAACACAATTTTACATATTGACGTATTTTGGGGAAACACAAAAAAAACGGGGGTATTTCAATAAAAGTTCGAATCACCTGAAAATACGCAAAATTAGAGAGTCTGAATTTTAACATTTGAAAAAGAGAAAAACAGTAAATTCAAAAGGCATAAATCAAATCTGGAGAAAGCTTATTCTGCCATAAAAACAGATTGTATGGCACATGAATATTCTTTGTACCAATAATAGAATCAACCTAACAATATTCAAGCTCTAAACTTGGGAATACCCAAAATACAACAATCAAAATGCCCCCTGTACACATACAACCAAATAACAGACAACAGACACTTTTACCTCCAACATGTTCTGTTTTTATCGGAATTACACTATTTTTGTAGAAGATTATAAACAGCTGGCCGAACAAGGAAGCAAACGATTAACCGATTCAACATACTTAAAAAGACAAAAAATATGGTCAAAGAATATTTAGTAATGGGACGCACAGACGGAACCACACGCACAGGTTCACCATATATAAGTTTAAAACTGATTAATCTGGAGGGAGTGGAGAACGTTTCCGTATGGGATGTGCCCAAGACAAGCGGTCCATTCGTAGGACAGACGGTCATATTCCGTTCCATACAGGAAAAAATGGGAAAGAAATCCGCAACAAGCCTGGACATGACTCCTGGAACATTTCCTGAGGAAAACCATCCGCTATATCATCTCATGCCGCGCCCGGTAAAGAAAAATATATGGGACGAATGTATAGGAAAACTCCTCGTTTTTTGCAGCGATGACAGTCTGACTCCAATCATCAAGGATTTTGCCTTTAAGCTCTACGACCCATATTCCAAATATCCGGCAGCCACCAGTGTACACCATGCTTATCCGGGAGGTCTGCTGAATCACACCTACCAAATGCTGAACATGTTGTCCGGACTGTACCCCACCCTGCCTTACCCGATAAAGATAGAACGCTGCATACTTGCCATACTGTTTCACGACTACGGCAAAGTGTACGAATATTCTAAAGACGGAGAAACACAGGAGCTGATGTACCTGTTAGGCCATATCTATCTGTCAGCCCATAAACTACATACAGAACTGGAAAAGAACGGTGTAGACAAAGCGGAAACGAACAGGATCATACATTGTGTGCTTGCCCATCACGGACAACTGGAATATGGTTCACCGGTGATGCCTTGCACACAAGAAGCCGTAATAGTCACACTTATCGACAATCTTTCCGCCAAGACCGACACGATGGAAGGCACCGGCAATATGGAGTATGTACATGCTCTGTCCACACATGTGGTGAAATAGGAAAGAAAGCGAATCTGTATCACAACTGAAATTCAGTCGTACGCACAGAAGGACATGCCAGACCATGAGACTATACACTCATATATGGCGGTAATGTCCTTTGCTTGATATATTCATTACAGAACATATTATTTGACAATCCCCACAATGCAACCAAACTGTATAAACATTGTTATACTTTTGTATGCAGATTTGAATATATACTAATCTTTTAGCAGATAATATGAAAGGAAACATAAAAAAGACATTCCCGGTCACAGGAATGAGCTGTGCAGCATGTGCATCAAGAGTTGAAAAGATATTAAACGGCCAGGACGGTGTGGAAAACGCACACGTAAATTACGCAGCCGCCACGGTGCTTGTCGAACTAAACGGACAATCATGTCCGATTGAAAAATTAAGATCTGCAGTGCAAAAGGCAGGTTATGATTTGCTTATCGACGAAGATGAAGAACAGGCAGAGCATATACGGCTTGCACACTACAAGGACACAAAAAAACGCACGGTACGGGCTGCACTGCTATGCATTCCCATTTTCATTTTGGGAATGCTTGAAATGTTCATTAATGTGACAGCCACACAGCGATTAATCATTATAACAGCAGAATGGCTGCTTGCCACTCCTGTCATATTCCGGTTCGGGCGCGGATTCTTTGTCAATGCATGGAAACAGTTAAAGCACGGGTCTGTGAACATGGATACGCTCGTAGCAGGAAGTACAGGAATAGCCTATCTGTTCAGTCTGTCCAATCTGCTGTTCTTCAAGCTCTGGGTTTCACATGGCATACAGCCGCATTTCTACTTTGAATCGGCAAGCATGATCATTGTATTTATCTTGTTGGGCAGACTGCTCGAAGCCAAAGCCAAGCGCAATACATCGAATGCCATAAGAAAACTCATAGGATTACAGCCAAAAACAGTAACTGTCATTGATGGAGAGGCAGAGCTATCCGTACCTATAGTCTGGATACAGACAGGAGACATCATCTCCGTTCATCCGGGAGAAAGAATAGCTGTAGACGGAACAGTTGTCGGAGGCGACTCATTCGTAGATGAAAGTATGCTGAGCGGAGAACCGCTGGCTGTACACAAGTCCGCCGGCAGCAAGGTGTTTGCCGGAACTCTCAATCAGAACGGGGCTTTCAGATTTCGTGCGGACAAGGTAGGAAAAGACACCATGCTCTCAAGAATAATACACCACGTGCAGGACGCACAAGGCAGCAAAGCTCCGGTCCAGAAGGTGGTGGACAAAGTTTCATCGGTGTTCGTACCAACCATAATGGCTGTGGCTGTATTGTCGTTCATCGCATGGAACGTATTGGTTCCGGAAAGCGGGTTTGCATACGGTCTGCTTGCCATGATGACTGTACTTATCATAGCCTGCCCTTGCGCCCTCGGACTGGCCACTCCCACTGCCCTCATGGTAGGTATCGGCAGAGGAGCGGAAAGAGGCATTCTGATAAAGGATGCGGAAAGTATAGAAACTGCGAGAACAATTGACTGCATCATACTCGACAAGACCGGCACAATAACTGAAGGGAAGCCGGCGGTCAGTGATATAATGTCACTACAGTTTGACAATGACACAGCAAAAAGGCATGCCTTGTCTATACTCAGACGTATAGAACAACGTTCGGAACATCCCCTTGCACAAGCTATTGTACATGATTTAGGAGTCTATGATGAAGACATAGCCCTCATGGACTTCGAAAATATTACAGGAAGAGGAGTGACAGCCATTGTAGACGGGGTTCTATATTTCGTAGGAAGAAAAGATTTGTTGTCTGAAAACGAGATAGAAATATCGGAAGAACTGTCTGAGCAAGCGGCACAATGGGCAAAGGAAGCCAAGACAATTGTATGGTTCGGAAATGAACGTCAGGCACTTGCAGTCATAGCCATTACTGACAAAATCAAAAAGACATCCGCCAAAGCAGTGAGTCTTCTGCATGCAAGAAACATCCATGTGTATATGCTTACCGGAGACAACGAGCTGGCTGCACGTGCCATTGCGGAGCAAGTAGACATCAAGCACATAAAGGCAGAAGTATTGCCGGAAGATAAGGCTGCTTTCATCACAGAACTGCAGAAGCAAGGACATAAAGTGGCGATGGTGGGCGATGGCATCAACGATAGTGCGGCGCTTGCACATGCAGATGTCAGCATTGCCATGGGAAACGGCAGTGACATAGCCATTGATACGGCAATGATTACCATATTGTCATCAGACTTGACAAAAATAGCGGAGACCATACAGCTCTCAGAACATACAGTGCGTACGATACGTGAGAACCTGTTCTGGGCATTTATCTATAATATCATTGCGGTACCTGTGGCAGCCGGAATACTATTTCCCGTGAACGGCTTCCTGATTAATCCTATGATTGGCGGTGCAGCGATGGCAATGAGCAGTGTGAGTGTGGTATTGAACAGCCTGAGGCTCAAACGTAAAAAGATAAACAGTATGACGGATGACTATTCATATCATACTGATGCCACTGATACACCCCATACATACAATCTCATCACTGCCCATGATAAGGCAGCGACACTGGATTATGTCCAGTTTGAACAAGAAGAGGAGTTCTTTACAACGGCATCATCAGAAGAAGCAGCTGTCTACAATGTGGAAGGCATGATGTGCAACCACTGCCGTACTCATGTGGAGGAGGCACTCAACAGCATACCGGATGTAAGCGCGTCTGTCACTCTTGATCCTCCTATAGCAATCATTGAATTTGCAGGAGAGAAACTGCCGATAGAGACATTGCAGGAATATATTACAAAAAAAGCCGGAAGCTACAGAATCACGGAAATCTAAATATTCAACACATACAAGCCGGAGGATAAGAGCCATTTGCCATCAATGACTTTTATTCCCGGCTTATAAATTATTCACTCCGCTCTATTACTATCGGCTATTCTTCACAAAACACAGTTGTAAAATCAGAACAAGGCTTTCAATTCACTTGCAATCAATTGACTATATTTAGTAGCCCCATCCCGATTCATGTGTACAGAATCATAGAACAAATTGCGGTTATTTACAAAAGCCGTATCACAACTATGATTAAGAACAGGCACTCCATATTTCTCTGCCATATCAAAAAGCGGAGCATAAACGGCATCTGTTTTATTCTTATATAGTGGCGAAACGGCAAAAACAAGTTTTATATTCTTCAACTTACACTCTTTCATCAAGCGTTCCATATACTTCATCTTCACTTCATCATAGCTATATTCTTCAGGAGCATCTTTCGGCACAACATCATATTCCATTGTTCGGTCAACCGGTCTATATCCACGAATATCACTCTGCAAGGGATGAACATTATCGCTTATCAATTGCAAGCATTTTGAATTATACTGATAAGCGGACGACCACATTTTAAGACACTCCTCAGGAGCAATGTCCCAAAACAAAGAGTCGATTGAGGTACGGGAATAATACGGACGCAGCCAATTCAAGTATTTCTCATTGGTGTTTCCCGACAATAAATCAAAACTTGTATGCACATCATATACTATGCAACGCGGTTTATAACGCTCTGTTATCATCCGGAAACGACCATACAAAAATATGATACCATTGCCATCTAACCCACAATTATAGCACGAAAGCGACAAAGAATCTTCCATGATTCTCGGATCATAATGATGGATACAACGTGATGAGCCCAACAGCACCATTTCTTCATGCATTTCATTATGAATATAATTGTTACGTCCGTTGTCTCCTCCTTTTGCATGTGACAGAAGATATTGGAATGTCAGACCACATAAAATATCACACACAACGACCAAAAGGACAAATATGCCCAGCTTTGCAAGAAACTTTTTCATTGGATTAAAAACTTATATAAATAAACTGTCCGGAATCAAGAACTCCGAATAAAAGCAACGACATAAAAAGCATCAGGTATACAGTCCAGCGTACCATCGGCTTGCGATTGCCATACCGCATGACGCATGGACAAAATTCGTCCATACCATCTTTAAGAACCACAGCTGTAAAAGCCAGCAATGTCAACACGGTGTTGGTGTTAGTATCCAGAAAGAGTGAAAACTCACCCGATGTGAAAATCTTGCAGATGACAGCCCAAGCATCCGTTACACTCGGCATCCTAAAAAAAATCCATGCAAAGTTGACACACAGAAAGGTAATGAAGATCCGGATATACTTCACTGCTCTGCCCGACTCACACTTCTGCAGCCCCCAAAATTTTTCTACAATCTGAAAGAGTCCGTGCAACATCCCCCATATTACAAATGTCCAATTAGCACCATGCCATATACCGCTGACCATGAAAGTAATGAGTATATTCCAATAAGTTCTTTTCTTGCCTCTGCGGCTTCCTCCGAGCGGAATATAAACATGAGTGGTAAGCCAACGAGTCAGCGAAATATGCCACCGCCTCCAAAACTCTGTTATCGTAGGGGCAAAATAAGGCCGTTCAAAATTGTTCACCAAATCGAATCCCAAAGTTTTGGCAATGCCGACAGCCATGAGTGAATAGCCGGCAAAATCACCATAAATCTGTATGCTGTACAAAACACTCGCCACAAAACAAGTCAAACCTGAATAATATGTATAATTGTCATATACTGTATCCACATACATCCCCAACCTATCCGCAACAACAACCTTGAGGAACATACCCCACAAAAGAATCTTCAAGCCTTGTTTTGCCTGTTCATATACAAAAACATGCCGGTTCTTAATCTGAGGCAACAGTTCGGATGCTTTACTTATCGGACCTGATGCTGTCTGCGGGAAGAAACTGACAAAAAGCATATAGTCGGAAAAATTCCTCTCTGTCTCAATCTTTTTATGCCATACATCCAACATATAGCCTACAGCCTGAAAAGTGAAAAAGGAGATGCCAACCGGTACAGTCCAGTTCAACCCTGGAAGAGAGAACTTCAATCCTATAAATGACAATAGTTCCATTCCACTCCTGTTAATGAAATTGTAGTACTTGAAAACAAGTAACGGGAGCAAAGTTGCAACTAACAAGAAGAGCAGCAAACACCTTTTGTTCCTGTACCTGTCCGAGTTAAAGACAAGGCCTCCACAATAGGTTAAAGCCGTTATACCCAATAAGATTAAAGAATAGCCCGCATTCCAATTCATATACAGAATGTAGCTTACGACAATGAGATACCACTTCCGCATATTCACCATCTTAGCCGGAATCATCCAGAAAAGTGAAAACACAAAAGGGTATATCATCCAAAACTTAAAAGAATTGAATAACATTTGTTGTTTGTTTTATGCATTGCTATTCCCCTATGTATGAAAACGTTCTCTTGAGCCACAAAAAACGCGAGTCGTAACTCGCTTAGAATTGTGGCCCTGAGAATCGCCAAAAGGAAACGCAAGTTACGCCCGCGTTCATATCGCGGACGTTCACCTTGTTTTGTGTTTCCTTCTTTTTATTGAAATTTCTCAGGTTCCAATTCTAATAGAACAAACAGCAAACGCTTTATTAATACTAATATGTTCACACCACTGCAATCATTGCAATAATGTGAATGCAAAGGTAGTATTTTAAGATGAATCTGCGTGTTCTTTACTATCAAAAAGTCATGTTGTATAGAGATTTTTTATTTTGTGGAGTCCACCTCAAAAGGATACAGGAATAAATTTTATGTGCAAGGGATAGGCACCAACAATGCACAATACGTTGGTGACATTCTTTTACAAAGGAAGAAACAGAGGCTCTGGGAACAAAAGAAAAACTGTTTCATCCAATAAAATGAATAACGATATCTTTTCCTCAAAAAATAATCAAACAGTAATTTTACAGGTTATATCTTTTTTGTACTTTTGTTTCCGATAACCAATTTAATCTTAAAGAAATATTTTATGAACAAAAAGTTTTTTTTCATTGCAGTATCTCTTTTTGCCTCACTTACGAGCACAAAAGCCCAATTGCCAGTCTATATGGACGAAAGCCAATCAATAGAGACAAGGATTGATGATGCAATAAACCGTATGACACTTGAGGAAAAAGTAGCATTATGTCATGCCAACAGTAAATTCAACACATGGGGTGTACCTCGTTTGGGGATTCCAGGACTACAGATGAGCGACGGTCCACACGGGGTACGTGAAGAAATGGACTGGAACCAATGGAAAACAGCAGGATGGACCAACGACTCATGTACCGCATTTCCTGCATTAACCTGTCTTGCTGCTACATGGAACCCGGAAATGGCATCGATATATGGAAAAGCAATAGGTGAAGAAGCACGATATAGAAACAAAAACGTATTGCTCGGACCGGGTGTGAACATTTACCGTACTCCACTCAACGGACGCAATTTCGAATATATGGGAGAGGACCCATTTCTTAGCTCTATTATGTGCGTTCCATACATAAAAGGGGTGCAGGAGAATGGTGTGGCATGTTGCGTCAAACATTTCGCGCTGAACAATCAAGAAAAATATCGTTGGAATATAAGTGTAGAGGTCAGTGACCGAGCACTTCACGAAATATATCTGCCGGCATTCAAAGCAGCCATACAGAAAGGGGGTGCTTGGAGCTTGATGGGTGCCTATAATCAGATTAGAGGCACTCATGCTTGCCATAATCCATTGACATTACAAAAAATACTAAAAGGAGAATGGAAATGGGACGGAGCTGTCGTATCGGATTGGGATGGAACCCACAATACCCGCGAAGCTGCTCTTAACGGGCTGGACATAGAAATGGGTACAGCCCGAAGAAAAGAGAAAGGAATCGGTTTTGACGATTTTACTTTTGACCAGAGCTATCTTGCGTCCGATTATCTCGAATTGCTCAAAAAAGGAGAACTGCCAATCTCTACTGTTGACGAAAAGGCAAGACGTATTCTCAGACTTATATTCCGTACAGCCATGAACACTCGCAAACCTCTTGGCAACATGGACTACACTGCCCACTCAGCAGTGGCACGCAAAATCGGGAATGAAGGAATTGTATTGCTGAAAAATTCAGTAAAAGGATTGCCGAAAAAATATTCCGCCCCACTTCTGCCAATAAACGACTGCATGTACAACCGTATACTTGTAGTAGGCGACAATGCTACCAGAAAACTCACCGAAGGCGGAGGTTCTTCAGAACTGAAGGTCCAGCATGAAACATCTGTGCTTGCCGCACTAAAAGAAATGTATGGTGATAAAATCCTGTACACTCGTGGATATGCACCGGGAAAGACTCTATATGACAGAGTGGAGGAAGTACCAGCTGAGTTTACAGACTCGTTGCGTGAAACAGCTGTACGCATGGCACGCGAAGCAGACATCGTGATCTTTGTTGGAGGACTCAACAAAAACAAACATCAGGATTGTGAAGATGCCGACCGTCTCACATACAGTCTGCCATTCGGACAACCGGAGCTACTTAAAGAACTGCTTGAAGCTAACCCTGCAATTGTCACAGTTTTGATGAGCGGCAATGCAGTAGAACTGCCTCAGGTTGCAAATATGCCAGCAATCGTACAAACATGGTATCTTGGTAGTGAGGCAGGTCCGGCAGTCGTTGACATACTCAGTGGCAAAGTGAATCCAAGCGGAAAACTTCCATTCTCATTTCCTGTAAAACTTGAAGACTGCGGAGCCAACAGTTTCGGAGAAAATGTCTATCCGGGAGACGGGAAGAAAGTGGAATATAAAGAAGACATTTTGGTAGGATACCGCTGGCATGATACCAAAAACGTTCCTGCATTGTTTTCTTTTGGGCATGGACTCAGCTACACACAGTTTGAATACGGCAAACCAACCCTCTCTTCGTCAGTCATGCAGTCCGGAGGCTCTATCACCGTTTCTGTATCAGTCAAGAACACAGGAAAACGTCAAGGAAAAGAAGTGGTGCAATTGTATATAGGCGATGATAAATGTTCGGTCATACGTCCGAAGAAAGAACTCAAAAACTTCGCAAAGATTTCTCTTGAAAGCGGAGAAAGCCGGACTGTCAGCTTTGAGATTACGGAAGAAGATCTCCGATTCTTCAACGACCAATCGCAGACATGGATTTCTGAACCCGGAAAATTTACAGTGTACATAGGTTCTTCATCGACAGACATACGAGGGAAAGTTGCTTTTACATTAAAATAAAAGATTCTGAGGCGATAGAATCGGACACGATGGCTAACAGTCATACCATGTTCCATATCCTCAAAACTTCATAATCTTGAACTCTCACTCTTTCACTGTAATAGTAAAAAAACAATCAAAGTTTTTCTTTTATCGGAAAATAGTCGTACTTTCGCATCAAATATTATTAATTTAATCAATCACTACAGAATGGAAGACGTAAAAGTATATTTGGACGAAGCTGAGGAGAAAATGGAATTTGCAGCACTTCATCTTGAAGAGTCATTGAGCCGCATCCGTGCCGGTAAAGCAAATGTGCATATCCTTGATGCTATCCGTGTTGATTCTTATGGCAGCAGTGTCCCTCTAAGCAATGTTGCAAGTCTTAATACTCCTGATGCGCGTTCCATAACCATAAAACCGTGGGACAAAAGCATGCTCCGCGTCATTGAAAAAGCCATTATTGACTCTTCTGTAGGTATCATGCCGGAAAATAACGGTGAAATCATCCGTCTCGGTATCCCCGCACTTACAGAAGAACGCCGTAGAGACTTGTCAAAGCAATGTGCCAAAGAAGCTGAAACTGCAAAAGTCAGTGTACGCAATGCACGCCGTGAAGCAATAGACAAGATGAAAAAAAGTATTAAGAACGGTGTTCCAGAAGATGTGGAAAAGGATGCAGAAGACAAGTGCCAGAAGCTTCATGACAAATTCATAAAGAAGCTCGACACTATGCTTGAAGCAAAGAACAAGGAAATAATGACTGTATAAAAAATCATATTCAAAGGTTTAAGTTTGTATGGATTTGAAACAGGAATTATAGAAATAACGCATTGTTTCAAACTATACAAACTTAAAATCTTATTTAATATAATACATATATTTCATTGCACGGACTTGTAATAAAGAATACAGGCAGCTGGTATACAATCCAGTCAGACAACGGAACTATAGTAGAAGCCAAAGTAAAAGGCAACTTCCGTATCAAAGGGATACGCTCTACAAATCCGGTTGCCATCGGTGACAAGGTAGAATTTGATCTTCTGCCAGACAATGTTGCGCTCATCACCTCAATTGATGAGCGTATTAATTATATTGTACGCAAAGCCACCAATCTGTCAAAGCAGTCGCACATCATAGCTGCTAATCTCGACCAATGCTTTCTTATAGTAACAGTAGCTTATCCCGAAACTTCCACTACTTTTATAGATCGCTTCCTCGCTTCTGCCGAAGCATATAGAATACCAGTTACAATTGTATTCAACAAAATAGATTTGCTTAAGGAAGCATCGGACATACAGAAACCAGATCACGAAAGCGTATTTGGAACAGAATATCTGAAAGGTATTGTGGCTCTGTATGAACACATCGGTTATAAGTGCTGTTGCGTTTCGGCAGCAACAGGTGAGGGAATGGACACACTTGCCGCAGAGCTGAAAGGCAAAGTAACACTGTTGAGCGGTAACAGCGGTGTAGGCAAATCAACCATACTAAACGCATTGTTCCCAGAATTAAAGTTGAAAACAGGAGAAATATCAGATGCCTATAATACAGGCAAACATACTACCACGTTCTCCGCAATGTACCCCATCGGTAATGACGGGTATATTATCGACACTCCGGGCATAAAAGGATTTGGTACATTCGATATGGAACGTACAGAAGTGGGACACTATTTTAAAGATATCTTCAAGTTTTCAGCCGATTGCCGTTTTTCCAATTGTACACATACACATGAACCGGGATGCGCTGTACGTGCAGCCGTTGAGCGGCATGATATAAGCGAAAGCCGGTATAACTCTTATATATCCATGCTTGGCGACAAAGAAGAAGACCGTTATCGCCAAGGATATTGAATATTTGCAACTTTGGTACAAATGAAATCGTTGACATCCTTTATTTTTACTATGTTCTGCCTGTCAGCCTCATCACAAACATATGAGCAGACAGTGGAAGAAGCTCTACGTGCTGCATCTGTTGACAGCCTTCAGAAAGCGGAGACTTTATTCCGCAAGGCACTGAAGATATCTCCAGATGATTACAGAAACTCATTGGTTTTTTCCAACATCGGAAAAATACAAGCTGTCAGCGGAAAACCGCATGAAGCCATACATTCATATACTCTGGCACTGAATATCGCGCCACTCTCCGTACCCATACTGAAAGCACGCGCCGGCTTATACCTTGAACTGGGCAATTTAAGTAAAGCCCTTGTCGACTACTCCAACATCCTTGACGTAGACCCCACGAATATCGAGGCTCGTCAGTTTCGTGCATATATATATTCGCAACGCAGACAATATACAGAAGCAAAAATAGATTATGAACGTCTGATAGAACTTTCTCCCAACAATTATGCCGCTCTTCTCGGAATGGTACTACTCAAACAGGATATGGGAAAGAAGAATGAAGCTCTATCGCAAATAAGTCTTCTTATCGCCCAATATCCTGAAAAGGCAGAGCTGTATTCCGTGCGTGCAGACATCGAAGCGGAGGCAAATCAGCCGGAACTCGCCGTAATGGATTTAGACAAAGCTATAGAACTTGATCCTGAAAACAAGAATTATATCCTCGCACGTGCCTATCTTCATCTTGAACAGGGACACAATAGATTGGCACGACATGATTTTGAACGTGCAATAGAACTTGGAGTGTTACGCAACTCACTCAAAACAGAATTAGAAAAATGTAAATAAGCTACAAGTTGTTTTGAGAATCCATATAGCACATCACATTCAAGTTCGTTAAATCGTCAAAAAACTTTCATTTTGCAATTTTATCTCATATAAAAATTGTAATTTTGCAATATATTTAATTTATAAGCTACAAATAAAATTATTCTCTATATGAAACTTAAACTTGCAGTCCTTCCCGGAGACGGTATAGGACCAGAAATCATGGAACAGGGATTGGCTGTAGCCAAGACAGTGTGTGAGAAATATGGTCATGAACTGAGCTATGAATATGCCATCTGTGGCGCAGATGCCATCGACAAAGTAGGCGATCCTTTTCCAGAAGAGACATTCAAGCTCTGTATGGAAAGTGATGCTGTACTGTTCGCATCTGTCGGCGATCCTAAGTTCGACAATAATCCAAATGCAAAAGTACGTCCTGAACAGGGTCTTCTGGCTATGCGTAAAAAATTGGGATTATTTGCTAATGTGCGTCCTGTAACCACCTTCGACTGTCTTGTACACAAATCGCCATTGAAAGACGAGCTTGTCAGAGGTGCAGATTTCATTTGCATCCGTGAACTTACCGGCGGTATGTATTTTGGAGAAAAATACCAGGATGATGACAAGGCTTACGATACAAACTACTATACTCGCCCGGAAGTAGAACGTATATTGAAAGTGGGATTTGAATATGCCATGAAGCGCAACAAGCATCTGACAGTTGTAGACAAAGCCAATGTACTCGCATCCAGTCGTCTATGGCGAAAAGTAGCACAGGAGATGGCACCACAGTATCCGGAAGTGACAACTGATTACATGTTCGTAGATAATGCAGCCATGCGTATGATTCTGGAACCAAAATTCTTTGATGTGATGGTTACAGAAAACACCTTCGGCGATATTCTTACAGATGAAGGTTCCTGTATCACAGGCTCTATGGGACTTCTTCCTTCAGCCTCAACAGGTGAACACACCCCTGTGTTTGAGCCAATTCATGGTTCATGGCCGCAAGCCAAAGGTCTGAACATTGCAAATCCATTGGCACAAATACTTTCCGTAGCAATGATGTTTGAATATTTTGACCTCAAAGAAGAAGGTGCTGTAATCCGTAAAGCAGTGAACGCTTCACTTGACCAAAATGTGCGTACACCAGAGATTCAGGTAGAAGGCGGTGAAAAGTATGGAACAAAAGAAGTCGGAGCTTGGATTGTTGACTATATCAAGAAAGCGTAAAGCCCAACAAACAGCATCATAAAGAAAGTTTGAAACACAAAAAAGGGAAGACAATACGTTCTGGACTTTATGAACTTCAGAATGCATTGTCTTCCCTTTTTTGTGTATATTTTCAAAATATTACATCCATATTGCAACAGAGACTACAAACTGTATCCTGAAAAAAAACAAGCATATTGTCTGATAGTCATAAATATTTCATACCTTTACTTCCCAAATAGAAAAATCTAATTGCGATAAAATGTAGAAAATATATTTATAACACATAAAAAACAATGAATACCAAGATCAAACAATTATTGCCGGACATATTGTGTGTGGCACTATTTGCTGTAATTGCGCTCATATATTTTTATCCGTCGTATATAGATGGACGCAGACTGGAGCAGCATGACAACGGAGCAGGAACAGGACTCAGTGTGGAAATCAACCAATACCGCGACACACACGACGGTGAAACCCCACGATGGATAACCTCCATATTCGGCGGTATGCCTACATTCCAAATAGCTCCAAGCTATGATTCCCTAAAGCCTCTGTCTGCTGCAGAAAAGGTTTACAGACTATGGCTTCCAGACTATGTTTTCTACATCTTTATCCTGATGCTCGGATTCTATATTCTACTGAGAGCGTTCGACTTCCGTCAATGGATGGCTGCTCTTGGGGCTATTGTATGGGCTTTCTCAAGTTACTTCTTCATTATCATTGCTGCCGGACACATCTGGAAAGTACTGACACTCGCATATATACCTCCAACAATAGCAGGTATCGTATTATGTTACAAAGGGAAATACCTGCGCGGAGGAGTTGTCACTGCCATATTCGCTGCATTGCAGATATTGTCGAACCATGTGCAGATGACATATTATTTCCTAATTCCGGAGCTGTTAATGATTGTGGCTTTCCTTGTGGATTCCATTCGCAACAAACAAACAGCACGTTTCATAAAGGGCACCATTACGCTTGCACTCGCTGCGGCAGTAGCTGTATGTATTAACATGTCAAATCTGTATCATACATATAAGTATGCAGAAGATACCATGCGCGGAAAAAGCGAACTGGTCAAACACGGACATACAGACAATCAGACAAACAGCGGTCTGGAGCGTAGCTACATTACAGCATGGAGCTACGGAAAAGGTGAAACATGGTCATTAATGATTCCCAATATTAATGGAGGAGCGTCAATACCTCTTTCCATGAATGCCACTGCCATGAAGAAAGCAGACAACCAATTTACAAATGCAGGTATTTATGGCGCATTTACACAATATTGGGGAGAACAACCGGGAACAAGCGGACCTGTATATGTAGGCGCATTAGTATGCATGTTATTCGTACTATCGCTATTTATTGTGCCTAAAAGAAATCCGCTGAAATGGGCACTTCTGCTTGCTACACTATTGTCCATAATGCTGGCATGGGGCAAAAACTTCATGGGACTAACCGACTGGTTTATTGACAATGTGCCGATGTATGCAAAATTCCGCACAGTATCATCTATTCTTGTTATAGCAGAATTCACCATACCATTACTTGCCATGATGGCATTGAAGGAATTTGTAGAAGGCTCAGCAGATTCATCCCGACGTCCTTACATTCTTCGCTCACTTACAATCAGTACTGCCATCACAGCAGGACTCTGCCTCCTGTTTGCTGTTGCACACGAAGCCATTCTGGGCGATTGCATATCTTCTGCAGACCGTAATGCCATGACGCAATATGTGGAAAAAGGCTATTTCGACCGTATCATGGCAGACAACATCATGGCAAGTCTCAACACCATGAGAGGAGCCATGCTGAGTGCCGATGCATGGAGATCATTGTTCATCATACTACTCGGCGCGATATTGATGTACTGGTTCTTCAAGAATAGCGGTAAGATTATAACAGAAAACAAACTGATAAGAACTAAAGGATATGATGACAACGGAAAATCAGCATTCAAACTTCCCGCTATTACCCTATGTATAACTCTGCTACTCATCAGCCTCATTGATATGTGGACAATAAACAAACGATATTTGAATGACGAAATGTTTGTCTATCCACGTGGAGTACAAGCCATAGAAAAAACTGATGCCGACAAGTATATTCTTGACCAATCTGGAAGCAGACGTGACTATCGAGTACTGAATTTCACGGTGAGCACCTTTAACGACAACACTACCTCAGCATTCTACAGCAGTATCGGAGGTTACCATGCAGCAAAACTTCGCCGCTATCAAGAACTGGTAGAAGAACATCTGTCTAAGGAGATGAGTAATGTATATGTCGCACTCAACATGGCAGGAATGGATACTCTACGCATGATGCGAGAAAATCTAAAATATCCGATTTTCAAATTTGAAGAGGTAAACTGCGACAGCTTGTTCCCTGTACTCAACATGCTGAACACACGTTGGTTCATCCTTGGCGGAGGTCAAGACGGGCGCACTAAACTTCCAGTTGAAAACCCGACTGCTATGGGTAATGCATGGTTCGTCAGCAATGTGAAATATGTGGATAATGCCAATGAGGAGATTGATGCTCTACACACTTACAATCCTCGTCATACTGCCATTATCAACAGACAGTTCGAGGCTGTAACAGGCAAGATAGAACAGGGAGAACTGAAATTTGACAGTACAGCCACTGTGAAACTAACAACATACGATGCCACACATGCCACTTATGAGGCGGATTCCAGACACGGAGGTATCATTGTCTTTTCAGAAATATACTATCCGGGATGGAAAGCAACAGTTGACGGAAACCCTGTTGAAATTGCTCGTGCCGATTATGTACTTCGTGCTATTAATGTTCCAAGCGGAAAACACGTTATAGAAATGAGCTTCAACCCTCAAAGTATACAAACAACCGAAACAGCGGCATACATAGCATTAGCCATTCTCATTGCAGCAGTGATAGCACTGCTGATATGCCATTTCAAGAAAAAATAAAATCTCATTTGAGGCTCTGAACTATAAACCGTTTAACAACAGACGTTTTGATAGATTCAGAGCCTCAATACCTTACTTTTGATACATCCAATGAAAAATGTTATAACCAGCTGCCTGCTGGCACTATCTACCACCATTATCAGTGCACAATCCTCTTTCAAATTCGGCACAGCCACCAATCCTGACGGGCAAACACTTATGGTTGATTCATATGGACTCGTCATAAACGGACACCGTACAATTCCTGTCATGGGAGAAATACACTATAGTCGTGTGCCGGAAAAAGAATGGCAAAGAGAAATAAGGAAAATGAAAGCCGGAGGAGTCACAATGCTGTCTACATATGTATTTTGGAATCATCATGAACAAGAAGAAGGGATATGGGACTGGAGTGGCAACCGCAACCTTCACAGCTTTCTCGAGATATGTAAAAAGGAACAAATGCCAATAGTATTGCGTATAGGTCCTTTCTGTCATGGTGAGGTCTATCAAGGGGGGCTCCCCGACTGGATTGTAGAGAAAGCTATTTCTGACCCAGACCACTACAAACTTCGCAGTGAAGCTCCAGGTTTCATTGCAGCCACCCATCGTCTGTACAGCAACATATTTGCACAAGCGAACGACATGCTTTGGAAACACGGAGGTCCTGTGGCAGGTATACAAATAGAAAATGAATGCAGAGGACCGTGGAGTTACTACATGCACCTGAAAGACATTGCCGTACAGATCGGATTTGACCTACCTTTTTATACACGTACCGGATGGCCCAAACTGAACGGTGGAGAAAAAGAATTTGGCAAGCTACTACCTTTATATGGTGACTATGCCGATGGATTCTGGGATCGCAAACTCACTGACATGCCAGGCGACTATTCTAAAGCCTTCATCATGAAGGACGATCGTATCAGCGGTGTCATTGCTACAGAAACATTTGGAACCAATCAGGATACACGGACAGATTCGAATGATGTGCAATATCCCTATCTCACATGTGAACTTGGAGGAGGAATGATGCCGGCATATCACCGCCGCATCAATATAAGTGGAAAGGAGATACTTCCTCTTGCAATATGCAAACTCGGCTCTGGAAGCAATCTGATAGGATACTACATGTATCATGGAGGTTCCAATCCCTATAACGACAAGCACAGCATGGCTGAATGTCAGGCTTCATCGGTCACAAACTACAATGACATGCCCCATATAAGCTATGATTTCCAGTCACCGCTTGGTGAAATGGGCCAACTTAACGAGACAGCATTCCACGAAAGCCGTTTTCTCCATCAATTCCTGTCCGATTGGGGAGAGGAACTGAGCATGTACAGCATAGACAGCTTGAGTGAGCACTATTCCCGCCGAGGATGTTTCGAACTGCGTAATCACTATGTCCGTATGCTTAACGAAAAGGGGGTATCAAGTATAACCCCAAAAGGAATGGAATGGGAAGGAATGACATTCACCTCTCAATCCGTACAACCATTTGCCAAAACCAATGAGGGAATTTATTTCATTACTATTGCAGGGAAAAAGCCTAAACTAAACATCAACGGTAAAACATTTTCTCTGAAAACTGACCGGAAATTCAGTATCAACGGGAAAAATATCATTCTCTTGTCTCCGGAAAAAGCAAAGACAGCTTTTGTCATAGACGGGAAAATGCATTACAGCCACAAAGGGGGCGTCATTTATAAAGGCGATTCCGGTTGTCTTATTGAAGAATCATGGGGTATTTGTAAAGAACTAAAACCCACCATCGCATTGAAGCAAGCTTGCAAAGGATTGAGGGATGTAAAAATCGGCTCACAGAAAGTGGCGGAACAACCAAGCGACACAGATTTCAGCCAAGCTTCCATATGGCATATCACACTGAATGGTTTTACAGACAAAGACTACTCAAACCTGTTTCTGAAAATCCATTATAAAGGTGATGTTGCACGCATATATGCCAATGGCAAACTTGTAGAAGACAACTTTTGGAATGGCAAACCAATGTTGATCCGTCTATCAGACCTTGTAAACAAAACTATAGAGCTACAAATCCTGCCTCTCGGAAAAAATTATCCAATCTATCTACAAACTGAACAAAGATACATGCTGGAAGCTGCTGAAGGTGAATATCTGCTCTCACTCGACAATATAGAAGTTATAGAAAGGTATGATGACATACTTACCATATCCCCTAACTTGGGAAAGTAGTCTAAATCGTCATACTTGGAAAAAATTTCAAATAAATTCAGAACAGTTCCTTACTATATACACGTAAGTTCGGGATAAGAAAGTCCTTTTAAAATTGGTAGTCACAGTGTTGCTTTGTATTTTTAAGTCTGACAAACAACGGATTACAAAGACAAAATTATAATGTTTTTTGTATTTCAGATGAGTTTGAAAAGAATTCTGAGCAGGAAATGAAGAAAAATCTCCTTCCCGCTGCAGACGGGAGGAAACACAGCAACCGCAAAGCCTTCCTCTCAGATAGCAGGGGTATGACAATTTTCTTCTTTCCCATTCCGGTGCTTACCGCAAATTCAAGCACCATTGCATCTATTGTATTTGTTGGCATACTGGACATGACCTCCCCGATGCGGTGTCCTATGACAGACTTGCAGAGCCGGAACACCGTATGCTACTCCAACTTTTCGCATCCGGCTGATGCACGGACATAAGTTTCGTGGACAGTGCCATGATGCCGGTATGCCATAATCCGAGAGAACAAGAAAAACAGTTTTGCAGTTCTACAAATAAGTCAAGACTGTTGTCTGAAGCCATTTCCACCCCACTGAATTCTATAATCAGCACTGTCGATTATAAAATCAGCACTGCAGTTTTTACAATCAGCACTGCTGATTATAAAAACTACAATGCTGTTTGAAGAATTTTCCACACTGGAAACAAGGTTTCTCCGCGCCAGTTCTTTTTATCCGCCGCACAGGATTTTCAAATCAACGCTGCTGGTTTGAGAAATTTGCGCATTGTCCCGGCTTTTAGGGTGCAGACAATAAAGATGTCCGAACAAGCACGGACATTGCTATGCTTCAGTCCGGAACAGTGTCAAATCCCTTGTCGACAAGGCAAAGCTGAAATACCAGAAGTTTATTTTTCACTGTCGGGTCAGCTTTTTCCGGACGCTCCTTATCCTGAACTCACGTATATGCCAATATATACACTATTAAGTTATCAAAGAAAAAGCCTCCTCTTCAGTCGTCATTGACAGAAGAGGAGGCTTACATTTCCAGAAAATCAGTTAGAGAATCATGATAACTTATCCACACAATATGGAAAACAATCATCAATCAACTATAAATTCTCAAAACAGTTGTTATCTATTATTTCAGTAATTTGGCAGCAGACGATTTTATTTTCTTCAATCCTTTCGACACACTCTTTGCATTCAAGCGAGCTCCGGCAAGTGAAGTATGGGTATGATCATGATTAAACATTACAGCCGATTTGTCTTTACCCAGCTTATCAAGTGCATCAGCCGTAATGTTATGAAGATCAACAAAATCCACCCCTGTCTCATCAACAACCTGTCTATACCAACGGCCGTAGCTGTCGTTCCTGCGTTCCACATACTCTTTATTCTCTTTTTCGCCATGGGCAGCCTTTCCTTTATGCCATTCGTTGCGCGGAGTGAGTGATACCAGTATCGGAGTCCCTCCCTTCTCTCTCACATCTTGTATGAACTTTTTAAGATACCATCCGAAAGAATATATCACTTTATACTGTCCATTAGATTCCAGTTTATACACATGACAAGTATCATCAGCAGTAGCAATAACTCCACGCTCCTTCTTCTTATCTATATCTCCTATGTCATTATGCCCGAACTGGATAAGTACATAGTCACCCGGTTCGATGGAATTATAGACCTCATCCCAGCGATTCTCTGCAAGATAAGTACGAGTGGATCGCCCAGCCTTTGCTGCATTTACTACTGTACATTTCTTCTCATCAAACACAGTATAGGCTTGACTTCCCCAGCCCCACATACCATTCTCGTCTTTATCTTCATTCTTTACCGTAGAGTCACCCGTAAGGAATACCATAGGGATACCTTCCTTTCTATTCGAATCACAACGCTTCGGTTGGAGCATATCAGGAAGAATGAAAGACTGTAGCTCAAGCAATTGTGGATGAGCGGAAGCAGCAATACCCTCAGCAGCAGAAGCTGCGTTCATTTTTGCCCCAAACTCAGACGAATGTATCTTGTCACCAAAAAAATGATAATTTGTTTTCCATCGACCATAACTTTCAAGCTTCTTGGCAGAGATATCATTGAGATCAACGAAAGCCACATTCTCTGATTCAGCAACAGCCTTTATCCAAGGAGTAAAGGTGGTAAGCTTACGCTGGATCTTTGTCGTATCATCCGTCTCATAATCGTTGCGAGGAGTAAGCGTAAACAAAATTGGTATGGCTCCAACCTTACGCACATCAGCAATAAATCGGCGCAGATAACCACCAAAAGTATAAACCGTATCTACAACTCCGGTTTCTTGTATGGTAACAATCACTGAATCATCTGCCAGAGGTGATTTGCCATCATTACCTTTATAGCTTGCACGTGCACGACCGGAATCAAGAGGACCGTTGTCATTATGACCAAGTTCAAGTACTACGTAGTCACCTTGTCTGACACCTTTAAGCACATCCTTCCAAAGAAAATTATAGAATGTGCGCGGACTGGTACCTCCAAGTGCATGATTTTCTACAGTAATCTTATTTTCATCAAAAAATTCATGAGCAAAATATCCCCATCCCCACTGGCCATTATTACCATTACCGAGGGTTCCGTTTCTCATAGTAGAATTACCTACAAGAAACAAAACAGGATTATTTCCTTTCCGACTCGACCCGCTCACCGGACGAACTTGATTAGCTTTGGCAAGACTGTCAAGTGTGACATCACGCACTCCATTGACATCTTTCATACCTTCAAGCTTACCGTCATTTTGTGCAACAACAGTGCCAGCAATCATTATCGAAGCTAATAATAGTGAAAGCTTTTTCATTTTGTATGTTAGTATTAGTTATTATTGTGTATTCTATATACAGATATATCTGCAAACTTACAAATTTTAAGTGAATCCGAAAACCAAAAACAAACGATAATTTTAACAGTTTTGCTAAAATTGCACATTTTCATCATAAACATGCAACTTTTTCACTTTATGCAATGAAGTTTTAATACTTTTACCTATATTTGTGCGCACCTAATAACAAAATGAGCAATCATGCATCAAGAAATAACAAATGAACCTTCACTATTAAAATTAGTGGAAAACGCAATTAGAAAAGCATGGGAACGAAAGGCTTTCACCGATTATGGTACTGACGAATCATATACTTATTGTGATGTGGCACAAGAGATAAAAAAAATGCATATCGCATTTGAACTTGCCGGATTAAAACAAGGCGACAGAATTGCGCTATGCGACAAGAATAGTAGCCGATGGGCCATTTCTTTTTTATCGATTTTGACATATGGTGCAGTGGTTGTACCAATACTCTACGATTTCAACGGAGAACAGATAGACAATATCTTTGCACATTCAGAAGCAAAACTGATGATATGCGGCAAATCCGTATATGACAAATCAAGAAATATCGATCGTCAATGTATGGTCGATATCACAACTTATCGCTCATTTCCCGGCACATCACCAGCCCTATGCACTTTTATTGATGCAGAAAAGATCCTAAAGGAGAATTTTCCAGAAGGCATCAAGCGGGAAGACATTAACTTTAGATCTGAGAACCCGAATGACATGGCACTTCTGAGCTATACATCCGGTTCGACAGGAAACTCAAAAGGAGTAATGCTACCTTACCGTTCTTTGTGGTCAAATGTTTTGTTCGCTGATGAAAGACTCGGACTTGATTATTTCAGTCGTACACTATCTTTGCTGCCTATGGCACATATGTACGGCTTCTCCTTTGAATTTATGTATGAAGTATGTCTCGGATGTCATCTACATTTCTTAACTAAAGTACCAAGTCCCAACATTATACTGGAAGCTCTTGCCCATGTACGTCCAGCCATTATCATTGCAGTACCGCTAATTATCGAGAAAGTAGTAAAGGGAAGAATATTCCCTATATTGCAGAAACGCAGGATACAGCACTTACTAAAATTACCGATTCTACGCGAATTGGTATACCGCACAATATGCAAACGACTGAAAAAAGCCTTTGGCGGTGAGTTTTATGAAATCATAGTAGGAGGCGCAGCATTTAACGGAGAGGTTGAAACATTCCTTAAACGTATAAAGTTCCCATTTACCGTAGGGTATGGAATGACTGAATGCGGACCGATTATTTGTTATGAAGACTGGAAAACATTTACAGCCGGTTCGTGTGGCAAAGGAGTGCAACGAATGGAAGTCAGAATACAAAGTAAAGACCCTGAACATATTCCAGGAGAAATAATCTGTCGAGGAACTAATGTGATGCTTGGTTACTATAAAAATGAAGAAGCTACACGTGAAGCAATTGATACAGATGGATGGCTGCATACAGGAGACCTTGCCACAATGGATGCAGAAGGCAATGTCTTTATACGAGGCAGAAAGAAAAATATGCTCCTTGGTGCAAATGGACAAAATATATACCCTGAAGAAATAGAAGACAAAATAACAGCTCTTGCACTCGTTGATGAATGTATTGTTGTACAAAGAGGGGAAAAACTGACAGCACTGGTATATGTGTCTGACAACACACTTGAACATCATGGAATGACACGAGAAATCTACAATGCTTCACTGGAACAATATCGTCGTCGCATCAATGCTCATCTGCCACGTTTTGCAGCACTCTCCAGCATGGAATCACGTACAGAAGAATTTGAAAAAACTCCTAAGAAAAATATAAAACGCTTTTTATATGAATAAGTCTTTTTGGAAATGTTGTCTCGAAAAGCAATATTCTAATATGTGAAACAACTGCTCCATAACTGTTGCTAACAGTTATGGAGCAGTTGTTTCAC